>CETM01204352.1_pt1 | contig 19077 bp, 16 predicted proteins | sample 361451 | NCBI WGS metagenome assembly CETM01 (sample SAMEA2622690, study PRJEB7988) | marine metagenome | isolation source: saline water (ENVO:00002010), including
TTGATCTTCAAAAGGCTAATGCAATTTTAGATCAACTTGATCCAGATCTTTGTATGGTTAAAATCGGAAGTGTAGTTTTTAACGCCCTTGGAAAATCATTTCTTAAGCATGCATCTTCTCAAGGATTTAAAATTTTTTTAGATTTAAAATTCCATGATATTCCAAATACTGTTAACGAAACAATTTTAGGCTTCAATGACTGCAAAATAGATATGCTAACAGTTCATTTATCAGGCGGCGAAGAGATGCTCAAAAAAGCTATGCTTGCAAGTAAATCTATTAATGCGAAAGTGATAGGAGTGTCGATGCTTACAAGCCTAGAAGAGAAAGATTCATTAGTTTTATTTGATAACAAGCTTGAGGACCAAATAAGTAATTTATTTAAAATGGCTGTTAAAACAAATATAGATGGAATTGTTTGTTCGCCTCATGAGTTAGAAATAGCAAACACAATTTTAGGCCCACATTCAATAAAAATCACACCAGGAATTAGGGATATTAAAGGAGAAGATGATCAAGCAAGAACCTTGAGCGCAAAAGAAGCGATTGAGAAGGGCTCTACATTTTTAGTTATTGGCAGACCAATTACTCAAGCTGAGGATATTACCAAAGCATTACAAAATTTTATTGATACTATCCATGAAAAATAGATCTATTAAAAATATTTTTTCAGAGCTCAAGAAACTTTCTAAATCTAATACTAGCAAAAGAAAACTCTTATTTAAATTTCAATCAGAATTTCTAAATTATCAACCCTATTTAAAGGATTTCTCTTCTCGACACTATAAATTATTTGATGAACTTGCATTTCAATTAGATCTTCAAGGCTCCATTAATGATCTCTTTAATGGAGAGATTGTCAATAAGACAGAAAATAGACAAGCTTTACATCATCAATATCGCCTTAATCAAAAAGCACCAGAGTTTGATTTTAAAAAAATTACAAAACCTTTTATCAAGAGAATTAAAAAAGACGGTTTTAAGAATATTATTACTTTCGGTATTGGAGGATCATATGAAGGCCCGAAATTACTTCAAGAATTTACAAACGAGCAATCATTAAAATTAAATTACTATTTTATATCTGGACCTGATAAGGATGAATTCAATTCAATATTAAAACCATTAAGAGGGCAAAAGAATTTTTATATTTTTTCATCCAAATCTCTATCAACAGATGAAACATTGTTATGTTTAAAATGGCTTGGCAAAGAGAGAAATTCCACCAATTCAATCGTAATTACAGCAAATTCAGACAAAGCAAATACTTTTGGCTTTCCAGAAAAGAGCATCGTCCCGTTCCCTGAAACAGTTGGAGGTAGGTACTCTATATGGTCACCAATCTCCTTGAGTACAGCGCTTGAAAATAATTTTTCTAAATTTTTAAAGGGAGGACTATTAGCAGATAAAATGATGTTAGGTTCTTCAAGAGAAGATCTCAAATATAAAAAATTTATTAAAATGTTAGCATTTTCAGATTTGTGGTTTAGCAATTTTAAAAATAAAAAAAATAGAGTTGTGCTTTCATATAATTGGAAATTACGATCACTGGCTAATTATATTCAACAACTCGAGATGGAATCACTTGGGAAGCAAGCCAACCCTAGATCCATTTTTAAACAAACAGGTCAGTCAGTGTTTGGGGGCTTTGGTTCTACTGCCCAGCATTCATATTTTCAATTATTGCATCAGGGTACAGCAGGGTTTTGCGCAGATATTATTTACTCAGATTCAAGAAATAGCCCATTATCATCTGCTCAAGCAAAAGGACAAGCATCATTATTATCCTCTAATTTCAATGGATCTAGTAATTTGCTTGAACAAACAAATAGTAACTCTCCTGTTAATCTTTTCCATTTAAATAAGTTATCGCTTGAAGGGCTTGGATTTTTGCTCGCAAGCTGGGAGCATAGAGTTTTTGTAACTGCATGCATGTTACAAATTAACCCATTTGATCAATATGGGGTTACTGCTGGAAAAATGATTGCAAAGAAATTTCTTCGTTAATGGCCTTAGATTTAAAGCAAGTTCCTAATACTCCTGGAATATACAAATTTTTTTCTAAAAATAAAATTATTTACATTGGTAAAGCTAAGAATTTAAAGAAAAGAGTGTCCTCATATTTTGGTAAATCTTTTAAGGATAGAAAAACACAACATATTAAGGTTCTTACAGATAAAATCGAAACTTTTTCAACAACAACTGAAGCTGAAGCTCTTCTCTTAGAGCAATCTTTAATTAAAGAGAATTTACCTCGTTTTAATATTCTATTACGGGATGATAAAACATACCCATATGTACATTTTTCTATGGATCATAAATATCCAAGTATTAGTATGAGGAGATCAAAACACGCTGTTTCAAAAAATTTTTTTGGTCCCTTTATAAGTGCTCAAGCCGTAAAGGCAACCATAAAAGACTTGCAGAAGATTTATCAGATTAGAAATTGTAGCGATACAACATTTAATAACAGGTCTAGACCATGTATTGAGCATCAAATGCAACGATGTTCTGCTCCATGCGTTAATTTTATTTCTGAGGTTAGCTATCAAGGAGACATCGCATCTTCTCAATATTATTTATCATCTTCTGGAAAAAAAACTAAATCATTAATGACCGCTCAGATGCATAAACTTGCGGAGCAGCAAGAATTTGAGAGAGCGCAGGAGATCAAAAAAAGGATTAAAAGCCTAGATTTACTTCAGCAAGAGCAATCATTTAATAGCTCTTTGATCAGTGTTGATTTTTTTGCATGTGTTTCCAAGCTTGATAGAACTGGGATATGCATATTATCAGTAAGAGATGGAAAAATAAGAGGAACTAAAACTCATTATCTAAAAGGCAATCAATTACATGATATTGATAGTCTTTTTCAAAGTTTAATATTTTCTTATTACCAAAATAGCTTCTCTTTCCCTAAGAAAATTATCTTAAATATAAAGCCTGGTAATTTGTCTTTAATTAAGCAAGCAATAAAACTAAAATTTGGAAAACAAATCTCAATTTCTTCAAGTATTAATTCAGATATTAGAAAAGTAGCTAAATTAGCTAGATTAAATGCTAATCAAGTAATTGATAATAGAGTTAACCAGTCTGACAGGTATTTACATGCTTTTAAAGATCTTATGTCATATCTTGGATCTGAATTTAAACATCCTTCAGTTGAGGGATTTGATGTAAGCCATCATGGGGGAAAAGATGCGGTAGCATCAGCAGTAAAATTTTCGGTTCAGGGACCAGAAAAATCTAAATATAGACTTTTTAATATACCCTTAACCCTTTCAGGCAATGATATAGGTTCTTTGCAACATATTCTTGAAAGGCGTATAAATCAAGTAGATTTTAATCCATTGCCAGATATTGTTCTTATTGATGGAGGCAAATTACAGCTTGATGCAGCATTAAAAATTTTCTCTAGAAAGCTAAAAAAGCCACCTATAATTTTAAGCATTGTAAAGGGTTCTAAGCGAGTTAGAGCGACTGAAACAATTCTCTCGAAGAATGGAATACTTGAAATGCCAAAAGATAGTCCAGGATTTATTTTGCTGCAACAGATTCGAGACGAATCCCACAGATTTGCGATTATGAGCAATAGAAAGAAAAAAAATAAGACAATCAAGTTATCGTCTTTAGACAAAATTAATGGCTTGGGTCCAAAGAGAAAAAAAAATATTTTGAGATATTTCAAATCCCTTAAAAACCTTAAACGAGCATCTGTTGAGGAAATCTGTATGGTAGATGGGATTAGTATTAAACTAGCTAAAAGCATTAAATATAAATTAAAGTGAAATGAAATATTTTATTAACTTCTTAACATTTTTTAGACTTTTTTCTGGTCCAATGATATTTTACTTTTTGGTTTTATCATTTCACCCTAAAATAGCATTTGTCTTATTTGTAATTGCCGGATTATCTGACTATTTTGATGGATATTTAGCAAGAAAGTACTCTTTCGAATCTGTATTTGGGGAAGTGATGGATCCAATTGCGGATAAGATCCTTACTTTATTTCTTCTTATTACATTAATACTTTACTTTGAAAGTATATTTATAGCTCTAGTTGGCGGAGTCATTCTATCAAGAGAATTTTGGGTCAGCGCATTAAGAGATCTTAATGCAAGAAATAAGCGTTATGGTGCTACAAAGGTAACATTTCTAGCTAAGCTGAAAACTTCATCGCAGTTTCTTTCTTTCGCAAGCTTTTTATTTGGGATATTAATAAATAATTCTTTGATCATCTTTTTAAGTAATTTTCTTCTTTTGACTGCGATGATTCTATCATTGAGCACAGCTTTAGATTATACCAAAGCAAGCTTTGAAAGATAATTACTGATGTATAATTTACAACTTCAAATAAGTCCTTGAAAATAAAAGAAAATTTTACATACAAAGTTAATAAAGCTCATGAAATCTAAAGCTAAAAATTTAATCCCAAGCAAGATTAGAAAAAATATTTTAGATATGGCTTATAACGGTTCAACGGTTCATATTGGATGTGCGCTTTGCCTAGTTGAAATCTTCGCTGTAATTTATAGATCGCACCTTAGATATGATTTTTTGCGACCTGAAGATTCTAATAGAGATTTTTTGATTTTAAGCAAAGGGCATGGGGTTATGGCTCAATATGCATGCATGAAAGAGTTGGGATGGTTAGAGGATACTCAATTACAAAACTATTTTTCTGATGGAACAGAGTTAAAAGGTTTGTCAGATTCTAGAGTGCAAGGCTTGGAGGTAACTTCTGGCTCACTCGGTCACGGTCTTTCGGTGGGAGTAGGGATTGCTTTAGGGCATAAAATAAATCAAACATGTCAGAAAACATTTATTATTGTTGGAGATGGAGAGCTGAATGAGGGTTCTTGCTGGGAGGCAATTCAATTTGCAGGACATCATAATTTAAGCAATATTTGCATAATTGTTGATAAAAATAATTTTCAAGCAATGGGCTCAACCTCATCAATAATTAATCAAGATAATTTATTAACCCAAATAGAGTCTTTCAATTTTAATGTTATTGAAATCAATGGTCATGATGAAACTGCAATAGATAAATCTATTAATGAGCTTTTTTCCAAAACAAACAATAAACCTAATTGCATTGTTGCTAATACAATTAAAGGAAAGGGAATATCATTTATGGAAAATACCAATGATTGGCATTATCTTAGATTAGATAAATCTCTTTATGAGCTGGCAATGCTTGAGCTAGAAAAATGAGAGAGACTTTTTCTGATACCTTAGTTCAACTTGCTCAAGCAAATAAAAAGGTTCTATTATTATCTGGTGATCATGGTTATGGTCTCTTTAATTCTTTAAGAGAAAAAAAACCCAACCAATTTATAAACATGGGTGTTGCAGAGCAAAATATGGTTGGGGTTGCAGCTGGGCTCTCAAAAGTTGGTTTTAGACCAATTGTATATGGGTTGAGCGCTTTCATACCAATTCGTGTATTAGAGCAAATAAAATTAGATGTTTGTCATGATAAGTTGCCTGTAATTTTTGTAGGTGATGGTGCAGGTTTTGTTTATAGCCATCTAGGAACCAGTCATCAATCAACAGAGGACATTTCAGTAACTAGAGCAATTCCAAATCTTATCATTCTATCTCCAGGTGATCGATTTGAGTTAGAAAGATGTTTTCGTCTTGCGTACAATTCTTCGCTTCCTGTTTATTTAAGACTTGGCAAAGCAGATAGGGGAGATGTGCATAGCCAAAGCTTGAAATTTGAGTTAGGCGATTTAATTACAATTAAGAATCCGAAGGGAGAAAAGAAAGTATCTTTAGTTGCAACTGGATCAATGTTGCAAATGGGAGACCGCCTCTGCAAACATTTTCCTGATTTGGGTTTAATTAGCGCTCCATCTTTAAAACCAATTAATAAAAAGCAGGTTATTGAGTTTAGTAGCAATCATGCTGCATTAATAACATTAGAGGAGCATTCTATTTTGGGTGGTTTGGGGTCCATTTTATCAGAAATAGCAGTAACACTTTCTAATATAAAAATTTATAAAATAGGTATTCAGGACAAGTTTTCAGAACATTGTGGCTCCTATGAATATTTATTGAAAGAGCATGGAATTGATTTTGATTCCCTAAAAGTTCTAATTAAAAAGTATATTTCGCTAAAATAATAAATAGAAATTTTGAATCAAAATAAGGATCTGAATTTTTAAAATGAAAATTATATTTTTTGGAGCTTCGAGTCAGATTGCTAAAGGGCTAATCAAGAAGTTCAGAAAAGACTCTCACAATCAATTAACTTTCTTTGTGAGAAACCGAGATGGTTTTTCTGAGTGGTTGATAAATGAGGGAATACCTCATGATCACTCTGACATAAAAATTTATTCAGAATTTTCAGTTAATGATTCGGTAGATGTGATAATTAATTGTATTGGGATTGGTGATCCTGCCAAAGCTATTAAAATTAGTGCATCCATTGACGATATAACTAACAAGTTCGATGATTTGGTCCTTAAATATCTGGCGCTAAATCCAAATACAAAATATATTTTTTTAAGCTCAGGGATTGCTTATGGTGATATCTTCTCAGCCCCTGCAAGAAATTATGATCAACAAAATATTAAAATTAATTCCCTTGAGCCCAAGCATCAATATGCAATATCTAAAATTAAAGCAGAAAATAAGCATAGACAATTATCTAAATTCTCAATAGTTGATATAAGAATTTTTAGTTATTTAAGTGATGAGATAGATATTAATAGTAAGTTTTTTATAACAGATGTTTTGAGAGCAATTCAAGAAGATACAGTTTTTCTAACTAATAAGAAGAATATTACTAGGGACTATATTGGAGCTGATGATTTGTACCAATTAATAGATAAGTTAATTTCTATAGATGGGTTAAACACGATTGTTGATGCATATTCTAAAGAGCCTATCGATAAATTCACAATTTTAGAATTCTTAAAGTCATCTTTTGGTTTGCGTTATCAGTTTCGAGAGAGTTTCAAAGCATTAAATGCTACCGGAGATAAGGATCATTACTATTCAAAAAATTTTTTTGCTAAAGATTTTGGATACAGTCCAGAATACAGTTCCAAGGAAATCATAAAAATGGTTGCTCAAAAGACATTGATGTCTTAATTAGCGCGACTTAAATATTAAAATCACTCAAAAATATCTGCTACTTCCAATTAACCCAAGGGGCCTGATTTTTTAAATATAGCTCATTAAGATAATTTTTTTCATTCAGCGTATCCATTGGCTGCCAAAAACCATCATGTTTAAAAGCTCTCATTTGATCCATTGCAGTAATTTTCTTAACAGGGTCTGCCTCCCATGCCGTCATATCTGTTTCTATAAAATCTATAATACTTGGGTCTAAGATAAAAAAACCACCATTTATCCAAGCATTTCCACCTTGAGGTTTTTCGCTGAAAGATTCCACTTTTCCATCATCCTTGATTGAAAGAACTCCAAATCTGGAGGGGGGACTAACTGCCGTAACAGTTGCTAATTTTTTATGATTAGCATGAAATTGAATTAGTTTGGTAATATCTATATTTCCTACACCATCTCCATAAGTTAAAAGGAATGGCTCATTTGGTTTGAGATATTTTTTAATTTTCTTAATTCTTCCACCAGTAAGTGTATTTTCGCCTGTCTCTACGCAAAGCACAGACCAATCTTCACTGTAATTATCTGACATAACTTGAGAGGTTTTATTTTTTAGGTCGAACATCACGTCTTCTTTTAGGAGACTGTAATTTTCAAAGTATTCTTTAATAATTGATCCTTTATAACCGCAACATATTATGAATTCTCTAATGCCATGAGAGGAGAGAATTTTCATGATGTGCCAAATTATTGGCTTATTACCTATTTCAACCATTGGTTTGGGTTTGAGGTTTGTTTCCTCTGACAATCGAGTCCCTAATCCACCAGCTAAAATTACAGCTTTCACATTTACTCCCAAAAAATAATATTAATTATACAGTGAAGAATTTCTTTATTCAGTTAAAATCATATTTCAATAATGAATATTAGATATAATTTTATTTTGGCTGGATGGCAGAGTGGTCATGCAGCGGCCTGCAAAGCCGTTTACGCCGGTTCGATTCCGGCTTCAGCCTCCAAAACAATCTTACAAAATTATGAATAAAAGCGAAAATTATATTGTAGTCAGCGGAGGATTTGACCCATTACATTCTGGCCATATCTCTCTATTCGAAGAAGCAGCAAAGTTTGGAAAAGTTTTTGCAATTATTAATAATGATAATTTTCTTCTTAGGAAGAAGAAGTACATATTTATGCCAGTCGCTGAGAGGCTTAAGATTGTTAGTTCAAATCAATATATTGAAGATGCTTTTATTTCAATTGATCAAGATGATACGGTTTGCTCTTCAATACAACACTTGATTGATAGTGGACTTAATGTAAAGTACTTTGCAAATGGAGGTGATAGAGAAACTCGATCTGATATTCCAGAATTAAATATTTGTTTAAAGAATAACATTGAGTTAATTTTTGGAGTTGGAGGGGGCAAAACTCAATCAAGTTCAGAATTAACGCAAAATCTATTTTCTCTAATGAGCAGCAAGAAACTTGTTTCCAAGAATTCTGAAACTAAGAAAATTATTCAAAAACCCTGGGGTAGCTATCAAACTATCTATGAAAGAGATAATTTTTTATTAAAAAAACTCATAATAAATTCGGGAGAAGAAATCTCTAATCAATTTCATAATCATCGACATGAGCATTGGGTTTTAGTTTCTGGAAATATAGACGTTTTCTTGGAGGGAAAAAAAACTAAAATGTCTCTCAATGATTACATTTTTATTCCCAAAGGTTCTAAACATCAAATTATTAACTCATATAAAGAGCCTGCTCAAATCATAGAAATACAATCTGGAGAAATTCTCTCTGAAAATGACATTGTTCGATTGAGTGACAAATACCAAAGATCTGGTTTATGAGAAAAATATTTTTATGAACTTAACTATTATTGGGACTGGATATGTAGGTTTAGTAACAGGAGCTTGTTTTGCCAAACTAGGTAATAAAGTTACTTGTTTAGATATAAATCCTGCAATTATAGATAAACTTAAACAATCCAAGGTCTCATTTTATGAACCTGGGCTTGAAGAACTTGTTAAAATTAATCTTGATAATAAAAATCTCAGCTTTACTACTTCATACAAGACTGGTTGTAAGAATAATATATTTTTTATATGCGTTGATACCCCAGATAATGGAAGAGGTTCCCCAAACCTTAAAAGCTTAAACTCAGTAGTCCAAAAATTAAAGGAAGAGATCCAAAGGGATGCAATGATTATTTTGAAATCAACACTGCCAATTGGTACAAATAAATTAATTTCTAATTCTCTTAATCAGCACTTTAAGACAAAGGGAATTAACATTGATGTCTGCTCTAACCCTGAGTTCCTCAAAGAAGGATCCGCTGTAAGAGACTTTCTTTATCCTGATCGAATCATAATAGGGACTTCAAATGATCACTCAAAATCTACTCTTACAAAACTTTATAAACCATTAAAAAGAAGATCCAATAAATTTCTATTTATGAGTGTTGAGTCTGCAGAGTTAACGAAATATGCATCAAATGCATTTCTTGCAACTAAGATAAGTTTCATTAACGAAATAGCATTGATAGCTGAAAAATCTAATGCAAATATTCTAGAAGTGCAAAATGGTATGGGATCAGATAAAAGAATTGGATCAGAATTTCTTAATGCTGGGTTGGGTTTTGGGGGGTCATGTTTTCCAAAAGATATGAAAGCGCTAATTAGTTATGAAAAGAAACATAATATTTTTAATGGCATTATTGAAAACGCATTATTGGTTAATGAAAATCAAATAAACCTATTTGCTAAAAAGATTAAATCTTTTTTTGGCTCTTCCCTAAAGAACAAGATTTTTATTTTATGGGGATTATCATTCAAGCCTAATACAGATGATACTAGGGATGCTGTTGCAATGCAGCTCATTAGATTGCTTGCTCCAAAGGTCAAGGCGTTACACTTGTTTGATCCAAAGGTTAAAAGACAATCAGTAACTTCGCTAAAAAATTATTCGAATGTAAAGTTTTTGAATTCTCAGTATGAGAATTTTGAAAATGCAAATGCCTTGATTATCTGTACAGAATGGAAGGATTTTTTAAATCCTAAAATAACGCATTTTTCAAAACTTAAAGATCGGGTGATTTTTGATGGCAGAAATATTTTAGATGCAAAAAAATTGGCAAAGAATAAAATTACTTATTTTGGAATTGGATTAAAATCTTTTGAATAGCGTCACAGCAACACCTCTTGTCACCGTAGTTCTTGCAACTTATAACCAACAAGACTTCGTTAAAAATGCTCTTGAAAGTATATTAGCTCAAACATATCAAAATCTCGAGATTATAGTTTGCGATAATGGATCGACAGATAAGACCAAAGAAATAATAAGAAGTATTGTTTCCAAATTTCAGAAAATAGTTTTTTTAGATTTCAAAAATAATAAAAATATCACTATTCGACATAACTATTATATTAATCTAGCAAATGGAGAATTTGTTTCAATTTTATTTGGCGATGATTATTATTTACCAAATAAAATTGAAAAGCAGGTTGAAGCATTCTTAAATCTTGATGCAAGTTGGGGAGTTGTTTATGGCCCTACTTTGATTGAGCATAAGGTTAATAATAAATTAGCTCAAGATGATGGCCTTCAAAAAAGCGGCTATGTTTTAGAAGCGCTCTTAAATAATTGGCACAATGGCGGAATTATGAAGTGTGTTGTGCCATTAACAAGGACTGAATGCTATAAAAAATACTTAAACTATGAAGATATTTTTACCGAAGGAGAGGGTGTTTTTTTAAGAATTGCAATTGATTATAAATTCTTCTATCAAAATGAGCCACTTGCTGTTATGACAGAGCATGAAAATAATTATGGAAAGAGTGTAATATCTAATATCAAGAATCACGATATAGTTTTATCAAGAATGCAAGCAATAAGCACTCTTACAAAGCGAACTAAAAATTCAATAAGGTCACATCGGTCTGTTGGTTTGTTAAATGCTTCTTGGCATTGTATTAGAACAAATGTACATTCTAAAGAATCGAGATCTATTTTATTATCGGCTATAAAAATTTATCCAATGATCTTGCTAAAACTAAAAGTGTTACTTGGAATATTTCTTACCCTTTTGCCCGATTCACTTCTTAGGGTATTAAACAAAATTGCTGACAATCTCTTCAAAAAATCATTATTTACTATTGCAGATTAAATTTTTTTCTATGTAATTAATAATTTTCGCTATAATTACCATCATTTAATAATTTCAAAAATATCATGAGTCAAAATTTAGAATTAAGAGTACCGTATGGTCTTTCAGTGCACGGAGAAGAGGAAATCGAAGCAGTTATAGAAGTGCTTAGAACAACTACCCAGATGTCAAAAAATGTCTCTTCTTTTGAAGGAAAGATCGCTGAACTTTTTTCCATGGATTACGGTGTTATGGTTAATTCAGGTTCCTCTGCATTATATGTCTTAATAGAATCTCTGAATTTGCCAAAAGGCTCAGAAGTGATTACTCCAGCGTTAACATTTGCAACAACTGTAGGTTGTTTGGTTAAAAATGATCTTAAGCCACATTTTGTAGATGTAGGATTAGATACCTATTGCGCTGATTTAACTCAAATTGCTAGTGCAATTAATCCTAATACCTCTGCAATAATTGCTCCCGATTTAATGGGAAATATTTGTGATTGGAAAGAAATTCAAGAACTGGCAAAAAAAAATAATATAAAAGTTATATGTGACTCTGCTGACACTTTAGGAGCAAAATTGCATGGAGAACCAACTGGTAAATATTGTGACGCTGCAATTACAAGTTTTTATGGCTCTCATGTTATTAATGGAGCAGGAAATGGAGGCATGCTTGTTACTAATGATGAGAAAGTATTTACTCATTCTAAGCTCTTAAGATCATGGGGCAGAAGCTCATCCTTATTTTCAGATAGTGAAGCAATTGAAAATAGATTCAATGTCGCTCTCGACGGCATAACATATGATGCTAAATTTATTTTTGAAGAAATTGGTTATCAGTTAGAGCCATCAGAAATTAGCGCTGCTTTTGCAAATGTTCAGCTTAAAAAGCTTGATTTTAATATGCGGCAAAGACAAATCAATTTTTCAAAACACACTACTTTTTTCTCGCAGTTTGAAAATCATTTCATCTTGCCAAAAGAAAATCCAAATGCTGAGACAGCATGGTTGGCATATCCATTAATTGTAAAAGAAGATGCGCCATTTACTAGAACAGATATGCAAATTTATCTCGAAAAAAAGAATATTCAAACACGAGTTGTATTTACCGGCAATATTTTAAGGCAACCAGGATTTAAAAATATTGACTGTGTTGGATTGGCTGATGATTTTGTAAATGCTGATAATGTAATGAGAGGTGGAATACTTTTAGCACTTCATCATGGTGTTACTGATGAAATGATGTCTCATATTCATGACTCGTGTTTTGAATTTATTTCAAGCCACAGATAAAACAATTGATGAAAAACTATTAACACTCTAGACTATTAAATTGAATACTTCTTTTTGGAATAATAAAAAGGTTCTAGTAACTGGCCATAGTGGATTTAAGGGCTCCTGGATAACTTTATTGCTAAAACATTTAGGTGCAGAAGTCTGTGGTGTTTCATCTAGCATATTAAACAATAATCAAGAGTTATTTTTAGCATTAAATTTAGACGATTCTTGTTTATCTCATGACGTAGATATAAGAGATAAGAATATTTCTAAAATTTTTAATGATTTTAAACCAGATATAGTATTCCATATGGCTGCACAACCATTAGTAAGGGCATCTTATGAAATACCATTTGATACTTATGACATTAATGTGATGGGTACATTGAATATATTAGAAAATATTAGAAAATCTCCATCTGTTGCAGCAAGCGTAATGATTACTACTGATAAATGCTATGAAAATAAAGAGTGGGAGCGGGGATACAAAGAGACTGATCGCCTAGGAGGATTTGATCCATACAGTAGTAGTAAAGCATGCGCAGAACTACTTATTAAATCCTTTCAAAATTCATATGAATCTGAGTCTCTTGCTATTAGTTCAGTAAGAGCTGGAAATGTTATTGGAGGAGGGGATCTATCTTCTGACAGATTATTACCAGATATTTATCGGGCCATTGTATCAAAGCAAAAAATTAAACTTAGAAACCCAATGGCTACAAGGCCTTGGCAGCATGTTCTTGAACCACTAATAGGATACTTGATGGTTGCAGAAGATTTATTTGAATCTGGTTATCAAAACAATGATGCTTGGAATTTTGGGCCCAGAACCTCAGATATTAGAACAGTTGCTGAGATAGCAAAATTATTTGCTGGAGAATGGGGTGTTGATAACATCGAAGAAGAAAAAAACTCACAACATTACCATGAAGCCAATATGCTCAGTTTAGATTCAACTAAAGCCTATTCTAAATTAAATTGGCAACCTATTTGGAATGTCGAAGTTGCAATTAAAAAAACTGCTGAGTGGTACCAAGATTTTGAAAAAAAAATAGACGTTTTAAACAAAACAAATCAACAAATTCAAGAATATATTTCTGCTGTTAAATTATGATAAATCAATTTAAAAAAAATAATTTAAAAATTGCAATCATAGGTCTTGGGTATGTCGGGCTTCCATTAGCAGTTGAGTTTGGTAAAAAATTTCCAGTTATAGGGTTTGATATAAATAATCAGCGAATTGATAGTTTAAATCAGGGTCACGATGAAACACTTGAGATTTCTAAATCGGAATTAAAAAAGGCTAAGAGTCTTAGCTTTACTTCAGATAAAAATTTTCTAACTCAATCAAACATATATATTGTTACTGTGCCCACTCCTATTGATAAGTTTAAGCGACCTAACTTAGATCCTTTAATAAAAGCAAGTAGGATGATCGGAGAATTTTTGTCAATAGGTGATTTAGTAATTTATGAATCTACAGTTTATCCAGGGGCTACAGAAGAAGATTGCGTACCGGTTTTGGAAGAGATATCTAACTTAGAATTAAATAAAGATTTTTTTGTTGGGTATTCTCCAGAAAGAATTAATCCCGGAGATAAAAAGCATAAACTTAAAGATATACAAAAAGTAACATCTGGCTCTACCAAGCAAGCAGCTACTTTTGTTAATAAGCTTTATGCAGAAATTATAACTGCAGGGACATATAAGGCTGAAAGTATAAAAGTTGCTGAGGCTGCAAAAGTAATTGAGAACACTCAAAGGGATTTGAATATCTCTTTAATAAATGAGCTTGCTATTATTTTTAATTCTATGAATATAGATACTGAATCAGTTTTAAAAGCAGCAGGTACAAAATGGAACTTTCTTTCTTTTAAACCTGGTTTAGTTGGCGGGCATTGTATTGGAGTCGATCCTTACTACCTAACTCATAAGGCTCAGGAGCTTGGATATCATCCAGAAATAATATTAGCTGGGCGACGACTTAATGATGGCATGAGTAAATTTATAGTTGGTGAATTTATAAAAACCCTAGCCAATAAGAGTATTAAAATAAATAATGCAAATATTTTAGTGCTTGGTTTAGCATTTAAAGAAAATTGTCCAGATATTAGAAATACAAAAATTGTTGATGTTGTTGATGAGTTAAAGAGCTTTAATTGTAATGTTGATGTTTATGATCCATGGGTTGATTCAGAAGAGGCATCTAAAAGCTTTGGAATCAGGACTGACTTATCATTAAAAAAGAAATCATATGATGGCGTAATAATTGCTGTCGCTCACAAAAAATTTATAAAAATGGGCATAAATATTATTAAAAGTTATTGTAAATCAAAACATGTTATATATGACTTGAAGCATATTTTCGATCAGAGTGAAGTAGACTTAAGGCTTTAGTGATTATGTCAAAATATTTAAAAATAAAAAAAAAATTACTTAAAGAACCAAAGAGCTGGTTGATAACAGGTGTGGCAGGGTTTATTGGTAGCAATCTTCTTCAAGAACTTTTAATGCTCAATCAACATGTTGTTGGAGCTGATAACTTTTCTACTGGTATGGAAAAAAATCTTGCAGAAGTTAAAAAGGAGGTTAGTCCAAAGCAATGGAATCGTTTTGTTTTTCACAAGGGAGATATTTCTAAAAAAAGTTTTTGTAAATTTATTTGTAAAGACATAGATTATGTGCTTCATCAAGCTGCATTAGGCTCTGTTCCAAGAAGTTTAAAGGATCCTTTAAGAACAAATAATAGCAACATTACTGGATTCCTTTCCATGCTTGTAGCTGCAAGAGATGCAAGTGTTTCAAATTTTGTATATGCAGCAAGTAGTTCTACATATGGCGATCATAAAGCTTTACCAAAAAAAGAACATCGCATTGGCAGACCTTTAAGTCCATACGCTATTACAAAATATGTTAATGAGCTTTATGCTGATATTTTTTTTAAGTCTTATCAATTTAACTCAATTGGTCTGAGGTATTTTAATGTTTTCGGTAAAAGGCAATCACCCAATGGAGCTTATGCCGCAGTAATACCAAAGTGGCTTTCAGCCGTAGCCAATAACAAAAATGTTCATATTTATGGAGATGGCTCTACAAGCAGAGATTTTTGTTATGTTGATAATGCAGTTCAAGCAAATATTCTTGCAGCCACATCAAGTGATGTTAATGCTTTAAATCAAATATACAATATAGCCGTTGGCGACAGGACATCATTGAATGACTTGCATAATATTATCATTCGTGAAATTAAGAAGCTTCAAAATGTTAGTGATCTCGATCCTATTTATCAAGATTTTAGAGATGGCGATGTGTTACATTCACAGGCGGATATTTCAAAAGCGCAGAAATTATTAGGATATCGCCCAACTCATAATATCCAAAAGGGAATCAAATCCTCTGTTTCTTGGTATTTAAATAACAATTAATTTATTAAATTTCAATTATGGACTTAATAAACAATAAACCTTCCAGTATTCAAATATGTGTGGATTAGCAGGTTTCTATCCTTCTCAAAATGCATCTCATGATGCATCTCAACAACTAATCCATAATATGGTTGATACTTTGAATCACAGAGGTCCAGATGATTCTGGTATATGGGTTGATTCAAATCAGTTAATTGCTCTTGGGCACAGAAGATTGTCAATTCTTGATATTTCTAGTGCGGGTCATCAACCAATGTCCCTAGAGAAAGGACGATTTGTCTTAACTTATAACGGAGAAATATATAATCACCTTAAAATTAGGGCTCAGATCGAAAAAGATAATGATCCAATTCAATGGATTGGTAATTCTGATACAGAAACTTTACTAGCTGCATTTGAAATCTGGGGTATAGAAAAAACTTTGCCGAAACTCAGAGGCATGTTTGCAATTGCAGTTTGGGATAAAAAATATAAAAAACTTAGTCTTATCAGAGACAGGTTTGGGGAAAAACCGCTTTATTATGGATGGGTGAAATCTGAAAAAAAAACTTTTTTTTCATTTGGATCTGAGCTGAAGGCACTTGCATGCATTCCTGACTTTAAAAATGATATTTCAAAACTAGCATTAAAGGAATACTTTAAATATATGTATGTTCCTTGCCCACTAAGCATTTATGAGCATATTTTTAAATTAGAGCCTGGTTGCATCCTTCAAATTGATGGAGAAGCGCCTTGTAATCCTCCTTCCTATTCTATGCATTCATCATCAAATAAAACGCACAGATATGAATCTTTGTCTTTGTATCGATGGTACGATTTAAAAAATATTGTTGAGGACGAAGTTGAGCTTTTTAAAGATGAGCATGAAGCAACACATGAAATAGAGTCAGAGCTTAAGAAGGTAATTAACTTACAGAGCATTTCAGACGTTCCATTAGGAGCTTTTTTATCTGGAGGTGTGGATTCGTCCACCATTGTTTCATTGATGCAGCAAGAAAATAATAGGCCTGTTAAAACTTTTACAATTGGTTTTGAAGACTCTAGTTATGATGAATCAAAATTTGCTAGTGACGTTGCAACTCATCTTGGAACAGATCATTCTGAGTTAACCGTCACTGCAAAGGATGCTCTTTCGATTGTCCCGAGACTTCCAGATTTTTATGATGAGCCATTTGCTGATTCTTCTCAGATTCCCACTTATTTTGTATGCAAGTCTGCAAAACAAGATGTTACTGTTGCTTTATCCGGTGATGCAGGCGATGAGTTATTTGGAGGCTATAATAGACATATCACCGCTCCATTATTGTGGAATAGAATTAATTGGTTACCTTTTGATGCTAGAAGAGTCCTTGGCGCTTCGTTACTAAAAGTTCCTACCTCAATTTGGGACAATACTAATCATATGGCTAATAAATTTTTTAAGTCTCCGTTTACGCAAATAGGAGATAAAATTCATAAAACTGCGAAAAGATTACAACATATTCAATCAATAGATGATTTATATTTCAGTTTGATTATTGAGCCTGATGTGGATTTATTAATTAAGCACGATGTTAAAAAAACTAACTTATTTATTAATGATCATTTACCTGAAATTAATATGGATGACCCATCTTCTCGAATGATGTATCGAGATATGCTGACTTACCTAACTGACGATATTTTATGCAAAGTTGATAGAGCTGCTATGAGCACTAGCTTGGAAACTAGAGTACCTTTTTTAGATCATAAGATTGTTGAGCTAGCATGGAGAACACCAATTGATATGAAAATCAAAGGCGCAACAGGAAAGAGTATTTTAAGGAATATACTGTACAAATCAGTCCCCAAAAAATTGATAGAAAGACCTAAAGCAGGCTTTAGTATTCCTTTGGCTGATTGGCTACGAGGGCCTTTACGGGATTGGGCAGAAGCTTTAATAGAACCCTCCAGAATTGAAGCAGAAGGCTATTTACAAACGGATTATGTTCAAAAGATTTGGAAAGAACATTTGCAATTAAAAGGAAACTGGACCAATAAACTGTGGAGTATTTTGATTTTTCAAAGCTGGCTCGAAAACATAAAAAAATAAAGGCACTAGTAATACACATTTTGATCTTTGGGATACTATAATACCCGTAACTCAAAAATTCGATAATTTAATAAAGCATGGACATAAAAGATATAAAACAGATTGCTACAGAGTATTTTGCTAAAGTAAGAATTTTTGCTCTAGAGTATTGTGCTACTAAAACTGTATTGATTGCAGCCCTTTCTTCTATTTTATTTTCAACTGTAGTTTTATTTAACTCTACTCCTGTTTTTCATATCACCTCTATTGTTTTACCTGTTAATGAAACACAGTCTCAAAATAATAATGCCACACAATTTGCTGACCTATTAAGCATTAATTATAACCCAACTGCGCCCACTACAAAATTCTCCTCATCTGTTAGATCTACAGACACAGCGATAATGCTATGGGAAAAATGGGGCCTTAAAATATTTAATTCTGATCCAAAAAATAAAGATCCTGATAAAATGATACAAAATCATAAATCGTTAGATCGATTGATGAGTTGGATAGGGGGCTATGAACTTCCTAGCTATCACACTTATCATAATTTACAAGGATATATCCGTAATGCAGTTAAGATTGAGGAGGACATATATGGATATGAGCTAAGGGTCCATATGTATTCTTCCAACGTAGATTTTGCAATAAATTTTCTAAATGATGTGATCAGGACAGGTGATTTAGTAGCTAAAAAAAATGAGATAAAAAAATCTAGAGCAAATATTGAAGCATTAACAAAAGATCTTGGCTCTTTAAAAAATTCTTCTATGATTGGAGCTTTTTCAAATAAGATTAATTCCGAATATTTTAAAATCGCTACATTAGATAATGATCTGCCTTATTTTATTTCTATTTTGGATGCTCCAAGATCTGAACCATATCCTATTAGTCCAAACTTACTATATATAATTTTATCGAATCTAATTATATTTAGCTTTATAGGAATATTTATTGAGTTCTTTCGAAAGAATAAAGATGATTTATGGTAAATGCTTATTCCACTTACTATGATTACGGTGACTCATTTCATTTCTATATTTACGAGCTAGCAAATTTCTCTTTTCTTGCATTTTGCATACTTCTAGC
>CETM01032121.1_pt1 | contig 18986 bp, 13 predicted proteins | sample 361451 | NCBI WGS metagenome assembly CETM01 (sample SAMEA2622690, study PRJEB7988) | marine metagenome | isolation source: saline water (ENVO:00002010), including
TCTTTATTGGTCTTCCCTTTATTCTTTAACATTATTTCAGATGATTTCAATTGGAGTGTTTTTGATTTTGCTGTTATGGGCTTAATGCTAATTTTTGTGGGAATTGCATTGGAGTTAGTTTCAACTTTAATAAAAGGTGGTAGAAAAAAAGAAATATTATATGGATTGATCATATTATTATTTCTTTTGTTATGGGGTGAGCTAGGTGTTGGAATATTTAATTCACCTATAGCTGGTGACTAACCAAATTTTCCTGATTGATAATCATCAAAAGCTTTCATGATTTCTCCTTTTGTATTCATTACAAAAGGCCCTCCTCGCGCTACAGGCTCTCCAATTGGATCGCCCGCAACCAAAATAAATTTTGTGTTATCAACCACAGATTGGCATTCAAATGATTCATCTTCTTCAAGAACCGCTAGGGTCCCCTTCATAACATCTATGTTAGCACTAATCTCACCTTCATATACATAGATAAATGCGTTCCAACCGTTCTCAACTGGAATAGAAATATTACTCTTTTTATCTAGATGTACATCAAGATATAGTACTCCAGTATGAGGTTTACCAGGGCCCACTGTAGAATTATATTCTCCAGAGATTATCTTCACTTGACCATCCTTTAAAAGCACGATAGGAATTTCGTCTGCTTGAATATCATGATATGCGGGTTCAATCATTTTCTTTTCTTTTGGTAGATTTAACCAAAGTTGAAAACCTCGCACTAAACCTTCAGTCTGCTCAGGCATCTCACTATGAATAACTCCTTTGCCAGCTGTCATCCATTGTACGCCCCCATCACTTAGATGTCCTTGGTTACCAGCAGTGTCTTTATGAGTAAATTTTCCATTTATCATGTAGGTTATGGTTTCAAACCCACGATGGGGATGCGGTGGAAACCCTCCCATATAATCATTAGGGTTATCACTCCCAAACTCATCTAAAAGCAAAAAAGGGTCAAGCATATTTAATTTGAGACTGCCAATTATACGAGTTAAGTTGACATTCGCACCATCACTAGTTCGTATTCCCTCAACTAAAAATTTTATTTTTCTTTTATTATTTTCCATATTCTAATCTACTATTTTTTTATGTTTACTTACTTCTAGAGATTGAATTATTATGTTTATAGAATTAATTTGGTGATATGCCAAAATATAAAATAAATATTAATGGTAAAACTCATAAAGTCAATGTTGATGGTGATATGCCATTACTTTGGGTTTTAAGAGACGAACTCGGATATACAGGAACAAAGTATGGCTGTGGTCGCGGATTATGTGGATCATGTACTCTCCATTTAGATGGAGAGCCTACACGCGCATGTGTGACACCTATAGAAAATGCAGATGAAGGTAACATTGTTACTATTGAAGGATTATCGGATGATAATTCTCATCCTATTCAAAAAGCTTGGGTGGATCATGAAGTCGCACAATGTGGTTATTGCCAACCTGGGCAAATGATGACTGCTGCTGCATTATTAGATAGGAATCCTTCTCCAGATGACGAAGACATAGATAATGCTATGAAAATGAATCTTTGTAGATGTGGTACATACGATAGAATACGTAAAGCAATTCATACAGCTGGGAAAAATAAATGACATATAATCGTAGAGATTTTTTAAAAATTTCATACTCTACAGGTATGGGTTTAATGATTGGTGTAGCATTGCCAATTAAAAACCGCTTAATGAGTGAAAATGTTATTAATAAATCATTTGAGCCAAATATTTGGATTTCAATTAAATCAAATAATACAATTAATATTATCACAAAAAATCAGGAAATGGGACAACATATTCGTACTTCTATACCAATGATTGTAGCTGAAGAACTCAATGCTGATTGGTCAAAGGTTAAAGTTGTTCAGGCAGATACACATCCAGATAAATATGGTGATCAAAGTACTGGTGGAAGTGGCTCAATAAGACACGCATATACAGAATTGAGACAGGCTGGAGCAACAGCAAGAGAATTATTGATTGAATCAGCTTCAATTAAATGGGGTGTACCAAAAAATGAGTGTAAAGCCCAAATGAGTAAAGTTATCCATTCAAAATCAAAAAGATTTATTAATTATGGAGATCTTATATCCATAGCAGGAAAACTTGATCCCCCTTCAGATCCAAAGCTAAAAGATGAAAAAGATTTTAAAATAATTGGTAATTCTATGCCTGGTTTAGATACTCATTCTAGAGTTAATGGGTCTGCAAAGTTTGGTCTTGATATTAGAATACCTAATATGCTTTATGCCACAGTACTTAAATGTCAAACGTTTGGTGGATCAGTAAAGTCTTTTAATTCAAAAAAGGCAAAAAGAATAAATGGTGTAAAAGATATTTTTGAAGTTGAAGGGGGTATAGCAGTAGTTGCTACTAATACCTGGTCCGCAATTAAAGGACAGAGAGCTCTTGAGGTTGAATGGGATCATGGTGATTTTTATTCTTGGGATAGTAAAAAAATTAAAAATATGATGGAAAATAAATCTCAAAATAATGCAATAGTGGCAAAAGAAGTTGGTAATACAAAAAATATAAAAAACGATCTATCAATTGAATCCCAATATGAGGTCTCATTTACATCTCATGCCACAATGGAACCAATGAATTGTGTAGCGCAAGTAAATAAGAATTCTGCTGAATTGTGGGTGCCCACCCAGGAGCCTCAAGCTATTCAAAGTGCGATTTCTGAAAATCTTAATATTGATATAAAAAAAGTAAAAGTAAATGTTACTTTAATGGGCGGAGGCTTTGGAAGAAGATTTTTTTATGATGGGAAATTTATTTCAGATGCTGTTGAAATTGCAAAAAAAGTAAAAAAGCCTGTGAAACTTATTTGGACTAGAGAAGATGATATGAAACATGATTTTTATCGTCCAGCAAGTATGCATAAACTTAAAGGAGCACTATCAAGTGATAATGACCTTATTTCTTGGCAGCACCGTATAATTTCGCCATCAATCTCTGGACAACTTTGGCCGGAGAATTTTAAAAATGGCGAACTAGATCGTGGTGCAGTAAATGGTGCTAATAATTTGCCATATGAAATTCCAAATATTCTTGTAGACTACGTAATGTCGAATACCAATGTTCCTGTTGGGTGGTGGAGATCTGTTTATAATTCTCAGAATGCCTTTGCTAATGAAGTATTTATTGATGAGCTTGCTCATAAAGCAGGCATTGACGCATTAACATTTAGAATGAATATGTTAAATAATTCTCCACGACATAAGGAAGTATTGAGATTAGCAGCTGATAAAGCTGGATGGGGTAAATCTTTGCCCAAAGGACAAGGCATGGGATTAGCAGTTCATGAATCTTTTGGCTCATGGTCAGCCCAAGTTGCTACAGTGACTGTATCTAAAGATGGAAATATATCAGTTGATAAAATAGTTGCTTCTGTAGATTGTGGAACAGTCATAAACCCTGATGGAGTTAAAGCACAGATCGAAGGTTCGATAGTCTACGGATTAACTTCTACATTAAAAGGTGAAATAACAATTAATAAAGGTGCTGTAGCCCAATCTAACTTCCATGAATTTGAGCTTCTTCAGATAGATGAAATGCCAAAATTAGAAGTACATATTGTTCCAAGTAAGCAGCCACCCGGTGGAGCTGGTGAACCTGGGCTCCCACCTGTAGCACCTGCAGTAGCAAATGCTATTTTTAATGCTTCTGGTAAAAGAGTGCGCAAACTACCGATTAAGCCTCAATATCTAAAAGTTTAAATCTTATATAGTTTAAGAAACTAGCTTGAATATTTCAGCAACAATTCTTGCTGCGGGTTCCTCTCAAAGAATGTATGGTAATAATAAGCTATTATTACCATTTAAAAATAAAACGTTAATTGGTGCAGTTTGTCAAACCATAGTTGATTCTCATTTAGAACCTATCTTTGTTATTACAGGTTTTGAAAATAGAAAAGTGACTAAAACCTTGCCTAAATCAATAGATAAAATTATATATAATAAAGAATGGTCTCATGGAATTGCTAAATCAATAAATAAAGCTATAATATCATTACCAAAAAATATTGATGGGAATATGATAGTTTTGGGTGATATGCCACTAATAAGAGTGCAAACGATTAACAAGTTGCGAGAAGTTTTTTTGCAAAATAATGGTAAAAATATTATTTATGCTGATTATTTGGGGAGACAAGCAAATCCAGTAATTTTTCCAAGAAAATATTTTGAAGAAATACTTCATTTAGATGGGGATAAAGGTTGCAAGAAAATAATCTATAAAAATAGAAAAAGTTCTATTGGCGTTCCAATAGATTCATCGGAAGTTATTTTTGATTGCGATACTAAAAAGGATTATTCTAACTTAATATCAATGAAATTGGATAATGTCTAAATATAAAAAAATATTAAAAGAAGCCCTAAGACTTGAAAAAAATGAAAAATCCTATGTTATAGCTACAGTTATTAGTGTTACAGGTTCTTCATCAGGCCGAGTTGGCGATAAAGCAATATTTGATAAAAAAGGCCAACGAATAATTGGGTATATTGGTGGTGGCTGTATTGAGAATAGAGTTTCAGATACAGCTATTGAAACTTTAATTAATGGAATACCTAAAACTATTAAGATCGATCTTGATAGCGATACTATTTCAATGGGAATTCCATGTGGAGGAAATATGTCAGTAATTGTTGAACCCCATATGATTAATTCTGTTATTCTGATTAGAGGTGAGGGTCGAATCGTTGAGGTTTTATGTAATATTGCTAAACTATTGGATTATAAAATAATTATTCATACTTCTAAAGATAATATTCATTCTTCTAAAAGTAATCATGAACTTTATCCTGATGCTGATAAAATCATTACTGAAAACTTAAATATTGAAGACATAGACGAAAAAATAAATTATTTTATACTAGCTACCCACCATAACGATGATGACAAAACATCACTTGCCGCAATTAAAAAAGGAATCCCTTATGTAGGAGTTATTGCAAGTCAAAAAAAAGCTGATCTAATAAAAAAATATTTGCTAGATAATAATGTTTCAGATTCTGAAATAAAAAATTTCTATTCACCTATTGGATTAGATTTAAATGCAAAAACGCCTGAACAAATAGCGCTTAGTATATTATCAGAAATCGTTATGCTAAATAATAGAGCCACGGGTAAACAAATGACTATAAAAAGGAAAAATGATCAGGCTCTAAAAAAGTAGATATTTTGATAATTATTTAATGACAAATACTCTTTTTACTACAAAATAACCTGTTAATCTATAGATAGTTATATCCTAATATATTCCAATAGTAATAAAACCAGATCATAAATAAACAACATAAAGATATAATACTGAAACGAATCCTTTTCCAAATCCCCCAATAATTATTTTTCCATACGATCACAGCTTGATATATCTGATACCCTCCTGCAATGGTAGCTAGAATTGGAAATAATAACCAGAATTTCATTAATGGAGTAACTCCTACACTGAAAAGTTTATCTCCATCAACGGATAATGCTATAATACCGAAAATAAAAAACCCAAGATTCAATCCAGAAGCCACAATTGCTGAAGTTGTAGCATCCTTTTCTTCTTTAGGTAATGATTTATAAATTGACCATTGGTATGCTAAGCGTAGCATAACACCTAAAAAGACAATCACTGACAAGCCAATAAACATATAATTAAATGAATCACCCTTCCACATTGAAGCTTTATACATTGACATAAATGGCAATGAATCAAATATCATTCCAATAATCTCCCCATCATCATTTTCTTGAAATGCTATTTTATTTTTTCCACCCCTTTCTTGAAACAAATTATTATCTATTTCTATGAACTGAATATTTGCATCACCTAAAAAAAGTTTCACCATTTGCCCAGAAAGAATAATTGTATTTTCAGAACTAGGTGCTACTGTTATTGCTGATCCTATATTAATTAATTTTTCAATTGTTGAAAAATTGGAGCGCCAAAATTTATAAGAACCAGTATATCGATTTGCTCTTTCATTAAAATCTTCTGAAATAGATAATGGTGATGGATCAACAGGAAAAAATTCGTTATAAAAAGCTGGAACAATTACAGACCGAACTTTGGCACCACCAACTCCTGAAAAAGAAACGAAAATTGCCAGATCATTTTCCAAATCAATTGCAAGATCAGAATGAAAATATTGTGTATCCCCACCATGTCCAACCAATCGATTACCATTTACATTAGTTTCATAAAAACCCAAAGCCATACCTGGAAATCTTGAATCATGGCTGAAATTCTGAGAAAGCATTTCCGTTATTGTAGCTTCTTGTAAAATACGATTTGTATAGTTTTTACCATCTACATTATAGATACCTTTAAAACTGCCTCCATTTAAAAATGCGAGGGAAAAATTAGCCATATCTGTTGAAGTGGCAGATAAAGCACCAGCAGGGCCGAAGTTAGAAATTATTTCAAATGGCTTTTCAGCGAATCTTCCTTTTTCAAAAGCATAACCAATAGCCATATTGTTTTCTAATTCATTTGGGAGTGGTTCTTCAAATGTAGAGTGATTCATATTTAATGGTTCGAAAATAAATTTTTTGATATAATTTTCAAATGACATACCCGAAATATTCGATACTATCAAACCAGCTAAGGCTGTTGCATAATTAGAATATGATGTTTGCACACCTGGCGGATTTACCCTTTTTGGCTGGTATTTTTCCATAGCATCTCTTAACGGTATTACCTTATCAAAATCTTCTATAATTAAATATCCCAAACCACCATCTTCAAATCCTGGCGTATGCGTTAAAATATGACGTAATGTGACTGGTTCTCCAGGGTAAGTGTCTTTGATTTTAAATGTTTTTAGGTATTTATTTACATCTGTGTCCAAATCCAACTTTCCTTGTTCCTTCAATTGCATAACTGCAGTCCAAGTAAAAAGTTTGGATACCGAACCAGGTCGAAACATTGTCTTATCTGCAACAACTGATATATTTTTTTCAATATCCTGATAACCATAACCCTTTGAAAAAATGATACGATCACGATATACCAAAGAAATTGTACCTGAAGGGCTTTTATTTTCTTTCATATGTGTAGAAATAACTCCATCAAAAAATGCTTCAACTATGCCTGGGTTATTTATCCTATCCGATATTTGAAATCCACTGAGTAAGTTGAATAGAAACAGAGAATAAAAAAGTGTTTTAAATCGCTTTAACATATTGTGTCCCTTTTATTTAAATTGGAAAAACCCAATTAAACGGGTCATCCATTCTCTCATTTTGAATATTTAACAAAGTTTCTCTTAAAGTTTTTGTGATAGTTCCAAAATCACCATTGCCAATAACATGCTCCTCACCATCTTTTGTTACTTTTCCAATTGGGGTTACGACAACAGCCGTTCCCGTACAGAACACTTCATCTGCATTTAAAAACTCATCAATACCTAGATCACCTTCTTCTATTTTGAGCCCTAATATTTTACTCGCAATTTTAATTACTGAGTTACGTGTTACCCCTGGAAGAATTGATCCTCCTAATTTTGGGGTCTTTAATGTTTTGCCAGACAAAGCAAATAAATTTGCGGATCCCATTTCCTCAATACAATTTTCATTAGCAGCTCGCAGGTAAACCACCTCATTAAAACCTTGAGATTTTGCTTTAGTCGCAGGTAATAAAGAAGCAGAATAATTCCCGATAGCTTTCGCATTTCCAATCCCCTTGGGAGCAGCTCTATGATATTCATTTGACATTAACAAATGTAATGGCTTTACGCCACTTTTGAAGTAGGATCCCACAGGAGAACAAAAAACAATAAATGTATAATCTGAAGCAGGTCCCACACTTATTGATGGCGTAGTTCCAAATGCAATTGGTCTTATATACATACTCCCTTTCCCATAAGGAGGCACATAGTCTGCATTATCGCCAACAGTTTGTGTAACTGCTCTAAGAAAATAATCTTTTGTCATTTTAGGAATGCATAGACGTTGAGTAGATTGGGCCATACGCTCCGCATTCCTTTCAGGTCTGAATAAAACAATACGATTTTTGGCAGAATTGTATGCTTTCATTCCTTCAAATACTCCTTGTGCATAATTTAAAACACTCGAAGCAGGTGACATTTCAATCTCACCATAAGGTTCCAGCTTCCCTGAAGACCATACATCACCACTCTTGCATTCTCCTTTCCACATACTACGTGTAGGATAAACTTCAAATTCTAAATTTTGCCAATTAATTTTTTGTTTTTCTTTATTCATTAAGTATCTAAAAGAACAATTAATTCAACAATTGATTTAATTGTAAACATTATATTTTAAAAAACATTCTGATTTCTAATTCTATTGATCTCTTCTAAAAACAAATCCAAGCAAAATGTTGGATATTATATCTTTTCAATATATTTTGTTGGATGATTATATACAAGTCATAATTTCAATACAATAATAGCATAAAACTAACTTATTAGAAAAAAGGGAATAGTTATTTTAATAATACCATCTTTCGGGTCTTAACAAAATCTTTGGTCTGTAATTGGTATAGATAAATTCCTGCACCAACAGGAGTTCCATAATCATTAGTAGCATTCCAAATAAGTGAATGGAAACCTGCAGGTGTGTTTTGCATATTAAAAGTTTTTACTTTCTGACCCAGCATATTATATATACTTAAAGTTGCATTGCTGACATTTGGGAGATCAAAACGTAGCGTTGTTGAAGGGTTAAATGGATTTGGGTAATTTTCATGAAGTGCATATTCATTAGGAATGGCTTTTATATCAAAATCCTGTGAGCCACTATTTACTAAAGCATTATTCTTATTATAGTATATGTAGCTAACTGTAAAGTTGGCGCTACTAATAGACTTGTTTTTAAAGCTAAACTCAAGTTCTTTATTTTGGATATCTTTCAAATAACCAAAACTAACTGAAAATTTTCCCTCTTCTTGATCTTGATTACTTATGACTAATCTACTTTCTGTTATTTCATCTGATAAACCTAAATCAATATTTGATTTCAAATATTCAAATATAATTTCACCTGCTATAGCATAATCGGGTATAGATATACTTATTTTATCTGATAAAAAATCAATTGAAATAGGTTCACCTATTGCCAGAAACACTTTACTCGATGCTCCATTATTAGCATGAGACCAGTGCCACATGCGAGTGAATACACCAATATCTCTTAGGTTGGTTTGCCCATCTATTTCAGGTGTAAGATATGGTATAGTTCCCTTTGCTGGTCCTAAGTCCAGATTAGGCCATAGAGAAACAAAGTTGGCTAAATCTTGAACATCAACTTTGTAATCATTATTGTAATCAGCCAATATACTTGTTTGATAAAAAAACTGTATAGCATCACCAACAGATCCTGCGCGATCAGTCATGTTTGTTACTATAAATGTTAAGGTATCCAAACTTGTGAGCGGTGCATTAACAGATATAACCAGTGAATCTGAAGCCTGTTGAATTGAAGTATTTAAATTGGTACCAAACTTTGAAGAAGCATCAATATTATAAGCTGTAATGGGTTCTGAAAAGTCTATTCTTATTTTTGAATTATCAGCAATTGGCAAGAAAGAATCTGCTGCAGGCGTTACCTTGAGTAAAGTGGGTGCGGTAAAATCATAGGTAACATTAGAAGCTGAAACAGTTGTGGCAGCATTACCCGCAACATCTATTGCATCAAAACTTACTGTGTACATAGCGTCAACCAGGGTGGGGCTATTGGTAAGTGTGATGTCCGTATGAGCACCACTGTTTAGTTCTATGCCTGCTAAAGCTTTTGCGTGAGGTGAATTACTGTCTTCACTGCCTCCCGTACGGGTCCAGGTGATAGTACCACTTGCAACCGCCTCACTAAGTGTATAGGACACCTTGGCGTTATTGATATAAGAGTTTTGGCTGGGAGTAGTGGCTGAAATGGTAGGTGCGGTCACATCATAGGTGATGCCAGTAGTAGATACTTTAGTGGCACTGTTGCCTGCCAAGTCAGTAGCTCCAAAACTCACTGTATAGATTGCACCATCAATCAAAGTCGGACTGTTAGTTAGAGTAATATCCGTATGTGCACCCGTATTCAACTCATCTCCTGCTAAGGCTTTTGCGTAAGGTGAATTAGTGTCTTCCGATCCGCCTGTCCGAGTCCAGGTTACAGTACCTGAGCTTATAGCTTCACTAAGCGTGTAGGAGACTCTGGCATGATTTACATATGAATTTGCCGCTGGTAATATTGAAGATATGGTAGGTGCGGACGCATCATAAGTGATGGCTGTATTGGATATGGTTGTGGCTGCATTTTCTCCCAAATCTTTAGCATCAAAACTAATGGTATAAATAGCACCCTCCACCAAAGTGGGATTATTTGTTAAAGTAATATCAGTATGAGCACCTGTGTTTAATTCGTCCCCTGCTAAAGCTTTGGCGTGAGGTGAATTGCTGTCCGCACTGCCTCCCGTTCGGGTCCAAGTAACAGTACCACTAGAAGCTGCTTCACTTAATGTATAGGATACCTTCGTATGATTTACACGAGAATTTTCACTTGGTGAAGTGGATGAGATGACAGGCTTAATCCCATCAATCACAATGGCTTTATTGTCGCCTAAAGAATTGGCAGCGCCTGGACTTGCAAGTGTCAGTATTGCTGCATTTCCTACAGCGTCTTTAATGGTACCACTATTTAGACCTAATGCAGATGTACTGCCATAGTCTAAATCACCACTTGTATGGCCTGAAGCAACGGTGTAATTGAAAGTGAGAATACTTGAGCCAGATCCACTGGAATAATTAACCACAGCGTCTGTATCGCCAGTCTCCAAGGTTAATTGTGGAGTGCCTGTTACCGTGACAGATTCGTCAAAAGTCACCGTAATTGGAATCACACTGCCAATTCCGTAGGTGCCATTATCAGCTGTAGAAGAAACAGAAGAAACGGTGGGGCCAGTTGTATCTGATAATTTATAAATCCATCCATTATCTGCAACGGCATAACCAATGTTAGAATTAATAATCTGAATATCATTTATATCAAACCCATGAGCGAAACCATGACTGGACCAAGTAGATCCACCATCTGTAGTCCACAGAATTTTATTGTCATCTGTGCTAACCCAACCATTATTCGAATCAATAAAATGAACTGAATTTTGCGTATTGTTTGCTATAGTTGCAATTTTAGACCAAGTAGACCCACCATCTGTAGTTTTAAGAACTGTATTATTTGTTGAAGAACTAAAATTCGCCTTTACAGCCCATCCTATATTGGAATCAAGAAAGTAAGTATCATAAATAGCGTCGCTTGTGCCACTTGACTGACTAGTCCAAGTAGACCCACCATCTGTGGTTTTTAAAATTGTTCCCAAATTACCTACCACCCAACCCACATTTTCATTAATAAAGTAAACAGATTGCAATCTTGCTGTTGTTCCACTTGTTTGGCTTGACCAATTGTTTCCACCATCGTTTGTATAGCCAATATTTCCATCATTGCCAACAATCCAACCTTTAGAAGAATTAATAAAAAACACATCAAATATCTCTAAATATCCACCACTGTAAGTATAAAGGTTCCAACTAGATCCACCATCTGTAGTTCTAATTATTTTATTATTTTGCCCTACAGTATATCCAGTAGAAGAATTAATAAAAAATATATCATTCAGATTTGAGGGTGCTCCCCCAGAATTATTAGTAGCACTGGAAGTTTGATCAGTCCAGTTTAAACCACCATCTGTGGTTTTCAAGATTTTCCCAGATTGACCAACCACCCATCCAGTATTAGAATTCACGAAATGAACTGCACTTAAATTTTGTGCTCCAGCTGATCCTGCCCCTGCTATTCCGCTTGTTAGAGATCCCCATGTAGGGCTTTGCCTCTGAATCGTAAGCGATCCATCAATCACAATATCTTTGTTAGTACTTAAAGAGCCTGTAGTACCTGCTGCTGGAAGAGTTAAGGTAGCTGAATTCCCAGCTTCATCTTTAATTGTGCCAGTGTATAATGCTAAAGCTGATGTGCTGGCATAATCCAGATCGTTGGTTGCGTGTGTAGAAGTAACAGTATAGTAGAAGTGCAATACTTTAGTGCCTGTTCCATATGAATAATCAACTGCTGCGTCAGCAGTGCCCGTTTCCAATGTTAATTGAGAGGTACCTGCTACAGTAACTGGTTCTGAAAAAGTCACCGCAATATTTACAACATCTCCATTACCATAAGTCCCATTATCAACTGCAGAAGAAACAGAAACTATAGTAGGAACGATTCCATCAATCACAATATTTTTATTGGCACCCAGTGAGTTGGTAGCGCCTGGGCTTGCAAGCGTCAGCGTGGCTGCGTTACCAGCCCCATCTTTAATTGTGCCACCGTTTAGTTTCAATGCAGTAGTCGATGGATATTCCAAATCAGGACTTAAATCTCCTTCTGTCACAGTGTAATTGAAAGTAAGTATAGTTGAACCTGACCCACTGGAATAATCAATTGACGGAAATATAGCAGGTCTAACATTTAATTCTAATTGTGGTGTACCTGTTACAATTACAGGCTCATTAAAATTCAGCGTGATTGGGATCACACTTCCAATTCCATAAGTCCCATTATTAGCTGTAGAAGAAACAGAGGTAAGTATGGGGGAATTTGTATCAACAAAACCAATAGTTAGTCTTTTTCCACCAGAAGCAGGATAAATATAACCTTCTCTTTGACTGCCTGAACTTTGACTGTAATCCATAAATGCAATAGAAAGCAAAGGTCTTTCCGTTTCAAATTTACCAATTATATCATATGGAACTGTCCATTCGAAAGAACCAGAACCTGAAAATTCACCTATTGAATATGATTCCTTCATTTGTGTATCATCACAGCAATTTCCTTTCACTAGAGATCCATCTGAAGTAATATAATATACATCTGCAAATGCTGAATAAGAGCTTGGATGATCCCAAATCATAAGCAAAACATCTTTATTTTGAAATTTTGATTCAACTATCGACCATTTTATTTCATATGTTTGACCCACTTCAAACTCTATATTATCAGTTGGATAAGTAAATGCAGGCTCTTGGGCAAAATTTAAAGATATAAAAAAGAGACTAACATAAAATCTATTTCGCATCAATCACCCCTTCCCCAAATCCCCTGATTTTAATGGGGTTGTCATCGCTATCTGCAAATTCAGAATCTGTTGAGTAGGTTACTTTAGACACACCTGGCGTCTTGGCTTGAAATACCAGGTAAGCCATATTTCCTGTGCCTGAGACTTCCACACTATCAGTTCCAAGGAATGAAGTATATATATCGATGACCCCTGCTACACTATTGTCATATAAGAAAAGATTGTTATTACTTTTTAAAAATTCTCCAGGATTGATTGCGCTTAAAGATAATCTGGAATCGTCATAATTGATTTTTATATAAGCCATTCCAAGCTTTTCGACACCCAATGCATAGACTTCCATACTGACGGTTGATCCGATACTAGCTGAAGCACTATCAGGAAAGAATACTAAAGCAGGTGTATTAATCCCTTTTTCACTAGCAGCCTTAGTGTCTAAAGGATTATCAAGTGACTTTGTAGGCACTTCGCCTTGGTCACAACTGATAAACAGTAATAGTGAAAAGATGAGTGTGGGTTTAATCCAACGCAATACTAAACCTTAATTGTGGAGACTTTGTTTGAGGATCATAAGCCAATCTTAATATAGGTTCTTTTGATGCGCTAACATTATCAGGCTTTATTAAAAAGGCATGGACTGCATTTATTGCCCATATACCAATTGCTGCTGTTGCCATCTGGTTCATCAGATCTTTATTAGACTGTATGTCATCATGACTACTATTTACCTTTGAACGGTAATCAGCAATCATAACTGGGTCTCTTTCACTATTATAAAGATTTTGATAATTATTGAAATCATCAGTCGCAGTTGTATAAGCTGAATTAGCTGAAGCATATAGACCCAATACAGCCAATTCAGAGACTAAAAATCCTGCACCCATCAATTTTTTATCTGCATAATATTGACCGAAACCTGGTATTGCTATGGATCTGAGTAGTGCACCCAAGCGGGTTTTCTGATTAGCTTGAGCAGCAAGAAATGCTTGTGCCCCTAACCTTTTCTTCTCTTTTAAAGCTAAAGGTGGTTCCAGATTCATGATATCCCAAGCTAGAATCTCTATCTCAGTAACTAATCCATCTACCTTACCTATATAAGTCACATTACGGGTTTCTACCGATGCACCTGATTCTACAGATACCATCTTAGCATCAATGGTATAGGTATCGCCAAGCTTACCAATGGAACCACTGATCATAAACTGAACCCCTAATAAAGCACCCACTTCTACTGCACATTCATCAGTGGTACATCCTGACTGTTGAAAGCCTTGCTCTTTTAGGATTTCCTCCACCATTGTTCGATCAACAAGAGTCATCGCTTCTGTTTTACCAATTTCAGAAGTAAAGCGATCGGTTAGGGTTGCTGCCTCAAGTGAATTAATTCCACGAGGCTCAAAATCAAGGACAGCTAAAGTTGTTTGAGGCGTTTGGGAAGTTAGATTTGAAATAACTAACAAAAATGCAATAAATCTTAGAAAGTACCTCATTAATAAACTTAATAATAAAAAAATTTAAATTATAAAAAATATTGTTAATGAGAAAAAATGGGGAAACCAGTGGGAAAAGGTAATTCATACAAAAAAAGGCACCTTTTCAGATGCCTTTAATTTGTCGTTTTCTCGACGATTGTCGGGGTGAGAGGATTCGAACCTCCGACCCCCTGCTCCCAAAGTATGGGTTAATTGAGTGTTTTACCATCGGTAAGGCTACCGAATTGTTCTTGTGTTTCCTCCAAAACGTGTCCTATTAGAGAAGACTTTTGTCATTTTTAAAATCAAGCTTAAAGAGAGATGAAATCAATATTATTGGGTGAGCTTTTTTATTGTAATCAATAATATGATGAAATGAACTTTTTGGTTTAAGTAGTTTTCCGCTTAAGGCAGAGTCAATTATTTTTTCTTTAAGCAGTTTATTATCAATGTGTGTAATAATAGATTTATTTTTATAATTAACTTTAGTTGTAGGAATCATTTTAAACCCTAACTCAATTAATGAAATATATCTATGATGACCATCAATAATTACATTTGTTTTATCACAAATTATTATCGATGGTAAAATTACATAAGGCTTTAAAGATTCTAAATATTTGTATAATGCATTTTGCCTTTCAACAACAACATCTTCATGTGGATATACCTCATCAAATCGTACAAGCTGAGTTGATTTAATTAATGGTTCGTTTGTTTTGATTGACAACACTAAGTATTTATCCTTTCAATAAAAGATTTATCATAATACTTGATTTTATTACTAGTAATAAAATCTATAACTTTTTGATATATATTGCGATGTGATACGATACTTAACACAAAACAAAAAGCCCCTCATTAAAGAAGGGCTTTTGATTGCTTATAATTAAACTGAAGGTAGACCTGATAAAGCCATTCCAATTTCTTCATCTGAATAATCTTGGTCAAACAATTTCCCTTCAAAGAAATCTAGATATGCTTGCATATCAAAATGACCATGACCACAAAGATTAAAAAGAATCGTCCTAGATTCTCCGCTTTCTTTACATCTAAGAGCAGCTTCAATTGCACCTTTAACTGCATGATTTGCCTCAGGAGCTGGTATGATACCTTCCGTCTTAGCAAAAAGAACACCTGCCTTAAAAATTTCATTTTGCCGATAAGCTTCTGGATTTATATACCCTAAATTGACCAAGTGACTTATTATTGGAGCCATACCATGATATCGGAGGCCGCCAGCGTGAAAACCAGATGGAACAAATTGGGATCCAAGAGTATGCATTTTAGTAAGAGGTGTCATTTGCCCAGTGTCTCCAAAATCATATGCATACTTGCCCTTTGTAAGCGATGGACAAGCTGAAGGCTCAACGGCAACAAGATCAAGTTTTTCATTGTTACGTATAGCTTTACCCAAAAAAGGCATTGCAATCCCACTGAAGTTGCTACCGCCTCCAGTGCAACCAACAACTATATCAACATCCTCATCGATTTGGTTCATTTGTTGCATCGCTTCTTGACCGATAATTGTTTGATGCGTCAAAACATGATTAAGCACTGAACCAAGCGCATATTTTGTCCCTGAACTACCGACACACATTTCAACAGCCTCTGATATAGCAATACCTAAGCTACCTGTTGAATCTGGTGTTTCAGCGAGAATTTTTCTTCCAACCTCTGTTTCAGAAGAAGGACTAGCAATACATCTAGCACCAAATGTCTCCATCATTGCTTTACGATACGGTTTTTGATCATAGCTTACCTTAACCATATATATATCAAGGTCTATATCAAACTTTGAGCAGGCAAATGCAAGCGAAGATCCCCACTGTCCGGCACCAGTTTCTGTAGTAAGCTTATCCACTCCCTCCATTTTATTGTAGTATGCTTGCGGTATTGCAGTATTTGGCTTGTGACTTCCCGTTGGACTAACTCCTTCATATTTATAGAATATCTTTGCTGGTGTCTTTAAAGCTTTTTCTAAAGATCTTGCTCGATATAAGGGTGTAGGTCTGTACAAGCGATAAATATCTCGTACCTGATCGGGAATTATAATTTGGGGATCAGTAGAGACTTCCTGCTTAATGAGCTCCATCGGAAAAAGCGGTGACAAATCATCAGGTCCAACCGGTTCTTTAGTTCCAGGATGTAAGACTGGAGGCAAAGGTTCTTTCAAGTCAGAAAGAATATTATAGTAATGTGTAGGTATGTTATCCTCAGATAACAAGGATTTAATTTGCATTGTTAACTCCAATAGTTATGTATTGCGCTGTTATGCGCAAAGATTGATTATTTAATTTTGATTATGTAGGAAACGCGTTAAAGCGTACTGAGATTAGCTGGCCAAAGGCCACCATCGAAATGAAGAATTATTTTTGTATATATAATTCATAAATAAAATTATTTAAAATAAAGTTTAGTAAGCAATAAAAATCGTTAAAAGTTTTTAAGAACATCATTAAAATAGTAAAAATTCTAAAAAATTTTACAGACCGACTATTGTCCTTAATTCAACCCAGTTGCATATTTAGGCACCTTTTGAAATTCAATCGGAAGTAACTTAATTGGCTCACATTCAATTATTCTTTAACTATTCAACTAAATTTATAAATGCAAAATTTTAAACAAACTAATCTAGATACAAATATTCTTAAAGCACTTTTAGAAATGGGATTTGAAACTCCAACTCCCATACAAGCTAAAACGATCCCCCATTTAATGAATTCAAACCTTGATTTAATTGCAACTGCTCAAACAGGAACAGGTAAAACTGCAGCATTTGGGCTTCCATCAATTCATTTAACTAATTTAAAATATAATGATACACAAACTTTAGTCCTTTGTCCAACAAGGGAACTATGCATTCAAATTGCCAAAGACCTAGCTAAATATTCAAAATATATAAATGGTCTTAATATATTAGCTGTTTATGGTGGTAGTAATATAAAAACTCAAATTAAGTCATTAAATAAAGGTGCCCATATTGTTGTCGGGACTCCAGGCAGAACTAAAGATCTAATTAAAAGAAAAAAACTTAATATTGGTCGTATTGCTCGAATAATATTAGATGAAGCAGATGAAATGCTAACCATGGGATTTAAAGAAGATCTTGAAATGATATTATCACATACTCCTAAAGAAAAACAAACTCTACTCTTTTCTGCAACTATGTCAAAGAAAGTCATTGCGATTACTGATTCATATATGAATGATCCTGAGAAGATTGCAGCTGCAGCGAAGAATATTACGGCTGATAATGTTCAGCATATATATTATATGGTTAATGCTAAGGAACGCTATGAAGTAATAAAACGTATCGCAGATATTAACCCTACTATTTATGGTATTGTATTTTGTAGAACTCGTCGAGAAACTAAAGAAATAGCAAATAAACTGATGAATGATGGTTATAATGCTGATACACTTAATGGTGATCTTTCACAGGCGGAACGGGATGAAGTTATGGCCCGCTTTCGTAAACGTCAGTTACAACTGCTAGTTGCTACTGATGTCGCTGCACGAGGCCTAGATGTTGAGGACCTTTCACATATTATCAATTTTAACCTTCCTGATGATTTTGAAATTTATGTTCACCGTAGTGGGCGAACTGCCAGAGCTGGGAAAAATGGGATTTCTATCGCTATACTGCATATGCGTGAAATGAGAAAAATTCGTGAAATTGAGAAAAGAACAGGAATTTCATTTTTACGTAAGGATGTCCCCAGTGGTATGGATATATGTAAAACACGCCTTTACAACCTAATTGATAAAGTTGAAAATGTAGAAGTAGATGAGAAAATAATAGCGCAATTCATGCCTGATATATATAAAAAGCTTGAATGGTTAGAAAGAGATCAGTTGATTAAACATTTTGTTTCAACAGAATTTAATCGATATCTATCATACTACAAAAATGCTAGAGATATAAATATATCTAGTAATTCAAAAAATCAAGGAAGAAAGAATCGCGATAAAAATAACCGTAAAGATCGTAATCTTACAACTTTTTCAGGTTTTTATATAAATGTTGGATTCCAAAGTAAAATGAATCCTGGTCGTCTTATGAGTTTAATCAATGAATGTTTACGATCAAGTAATGCAGTTATTGGAAATATTGAGATAATGAAAACATTTTCTTTTTTTGAAATTGAAAAAGGATATGAAAGCAAACTAATTCAAAGTTTTAAAGGCAAGAGATTCTCTGGTATTTCGCTTGAAATTGAAAAAGATAAAGAAAGTGGTAAACGTAGAGATAGAGATAATCAAAAAAGTCGAAGAAGAAAGCGACAAAAAAATAAAAGACTCCAAAAAAAGAGCCGCACTAGAAGAAGATGAAATTATTTTTCTGTGTCCATTATTTGTGTAATTGTGATATATGTCTGATAACTTCTGATAAAACAAAAGCCCCTCAATAAAGAAGGGCTTT
>CETM01021541.1_pt1 | contig 18951 bp, 11 predicted proteins | sample 361451 | NCBI WGS metagenome assembly CETM01 (sample SAMEA2622690, study PRJEB7988) | marine metagenome | isolation source: saline water (ENVO:00002010), including
CTGAACATCGGACTTGACCTTTTCATATACCCAATCAAAATCCTCGGATTGTAACGGTGCACCCGTGCTCATGATGACACGCAGTGAATCCAGTGCATGAGACGTTTTGGGCTCGAGTCGTCGACGACAAGCACCAAGGAACTTTGGACTCGTGCCAAAATGTGTAATCCCAGCCTGATCGATCAAATCCCATAGGCGTGAAATCGTGGGTGTGGCCGGAAAGCCATCAAACAGAGTAACCTGTGCGCCCGTAGATAATGCTGCGATTAACCAGTTCCACATCATCCAGCCGCAGGTCGTGACATAAGTAATGTTATCGCCTGGCTTTACATCGCTGTGTAAGCAAAGCTCCTTGAGTTGCTGAAGCAGTGTTCCCCCGGCACCATGGACAATACACTTTGGTTTGCCCGTCGTCCCCGAACTGTACATGATGTACAGTGGATGATTAAACGGTAATCGCGCAAAACCGGGTTGAGTCCCGGTCGGTGCAGCCCACTCCGACCATGCAGTGAAAGAGTTGTCAGCCATCGGCAAGTCAACCAGCTCAATTACAACGACTTGTGATACGCTTGGCAGGCTACTTTTGATCTGATCAATTTTCTCTCGGCAATCGATCAGTTTGCCATTGTGGATATAACCGTTAACACAAAATAAAACCGTCGGTTCGATTTGTTCAAAACGATCAACGACACTTGCCACACCAAAGTCCGGAGAACAACTGGACCAAATCGCCCCGCTGGCTGTCGTGGCTAAAGCAGCGACAACCGTTTCAGGAATGTTGGGCATAAACGCCGCCACACGGTCACCAATTTGCAGACCTGCCCTGAGCAGGCTTTGCTGGATCGCAGCAACCTGCCTGCGCAACTCACTATGAGTAATCGTCGTATCCTCACGAGATTCAGAAACTCCGCAGATCGCTGGTGAATCTCCATCATGACGCAAAAGATTTTCTGCGAAATTTAATCGAACCTCCGGAAAGAACGTGGTCGCACGCAACCCTTCTCCGGTCGTGGGCGGATTTATCGAACCTTCGTAAATCACCCCACTGTATTCAAGCCAATCAGCCCAGAATTGGTCGTAGTGATCGATTGACCAGCGATAAAGCGAGTCGTAGCCGGAAACGTCTGCCTCCGGAAACTGACTGCGTACATGCTCGATGTACCGAGCCATTTCTGAGTGAGACGCTTGCGTATCGGGTATCCATAGTCGTTTATTTGTCATGACAACATTATAGTGGGCAGTTGTTTTCGTGTTGAGTGGCTCGGCAGTGAGGGATTTAGCGTGTTGTGTTTTGGTACACTCAAGTATTAGGAGACTTAAAATGAAATACCTGGTTACCGGTGGGGCTGGCAATATAGCCTGTCAGTTCACCCATCGATTACCTGACGATGCGGAGGTGATCCTGACCGACGTTAAGGATCAGCCATTTTCTGACGTCAGTAAGAATTCAGAATACCGGCAGTTGGATGTTGCCGACGCTACTGCCGTGCAGCAAATGATTGAAGCCGTTCAGCCGGATGTCATTCTACATTTTGCTTCATTGCTTTCCGGCCAAAGTGAAGCGGACCGTCAGGCAGCCTGGCGGGTGAACATGGTCGGCGGCTTTAATGTGCTCGAAGCCGCGCTCAAACAATCAGTCGACCGGGTTGTCTTTCTCAGTTCGATTGCATCCTTTGGTAGTCCGCTTCCTAACCCGATCCCGGAAGATTGTGATCAGTGGCCGCGTGGTTTCTATGGTTTTACGAAAGCATCTATAGAACGGATGGGCTACTACTATCGCGAAACATTAGGATTGGACTTTCGTAGTATCCGGTTGCCGATAGTGATCTCGCCCTATCCATCACCCGGGGCTGCCAGTTCTTACGCCTCCAATGCCTATATCGAATCTGTAAATCAGGGGCGATTTGTGATGCAGGTGCGTGAGTCCTCCAATCCTGCGATTATCTATATCGAAGACTGCCTAAAAGCCATTGACTTGCTTACCCATGCTGATGCCGGGAATATCACCAGAGCAACCTATAACCTATTTAGTGGTGCTCCTACGGCCACCGAGATAGCCACGCAGATTCAGGCAGTTTTACCGGATGCAAAGATTGAATTTGAAACAGATGAACAGATTGCCAATTTAATAGATTCCTGGCCACGTGAAATCGACGACCAGCAAGCTCGACTCGATTGGGCGTGGGGTCCGGATTATGATGTGCAATCCATGACACAGGCGTTTATCAAAGAACTAACCGAAGGGAGCCTGTAATGAGTATTTTCGATCGATTCAATCTCGACGGAAAAAAGATGATGATTACCGGCGGTAGCAGAGGACTGGGGCGTGAGATGGTACTCGCCATTGCCGAGGCCGGTGCTGATATTGTTGTAACCGGACGACGTGAAGACAGTTTGGCTGCAATTGCCGAAGAAATTCGCGTACTTGGGCGAACTGCCTGGACCATGCAGGCTGACATGAGTGATCCTCAACAGTGTGAAGCGGTTTGCCAGCAGGTGGTTAATGAACACGGAAGCGTCGATATTCTGATCAATAATGTGGGAGGTCGACGTGAGGACATTCCAACCGAAGAGATGCCCTTGGGAAAATGGCGTGAACTGATGGATCTCAACCTGACCAGTACCTTTGTTTGCACTAGCCGGATTGGCAAAGCAATGATTGCTGCGGGAAAAGGTGGACGGATTATCAATATTGGTTCGATAAATTCCTTAGTAGCGGGACGGAATATCCGTGGTCGACATTATGAAACGGCGAAAGGAGCGATCCTTCAGTTCACTCGTAGTGTGGCAGCGGATTGGGCGGAGCATGGGATTACTGTGAATGCGATCCTCCCCGGAGGCTTTATGACGGAACCTAACCAGCGGTGGGCTCGCGAGAAGCCTGACGTCGTTTCTACGTTTCGTCAGCAGATCCCTATGGGAGATCACGGCCAGCCAGAAGACCTGGGACCTTTAGCATTGTATTTAGCCAGTGACGCTTCCCGGTATATGACGGGTGCGGGACTCGTTATCGATGGCGGCTATACCTTATGGTAATTGTCATTGTCCATGAACGAGGCCTGAAGTTATAATCAAACAAGTTGTAAACGACTCAGTAAGCGTAGTGAAATGAACAATAGAGTACCTTCAAGACGAGACTTTTTGACCGTGGGAGCGTTGACTCCTCTCGGCGCGTCGCTGGGTGGGTTACTGCAGCAGGAGTCGTTAGCTAATACAACTCGCCGACCCAAAAGTTGCATTCTGTTGTGGTTATTGGGCGGACCCAGCCATATCGATATGTACGATATGAAGCCGGATGCTCCCGCCGAAATTCGTGGCGAATTGAATCCAATCCAGACTCGACTTCCAGGGGTTGAATTGTGCGAGCTCATGCCCAACATGGCCGCTTGCAATGATAAATTCAGTTTGATTCGGTCGATGCACTCCTATTCTTCCAGTCATGGAAAAGGAGATCATCATATATTCAGCGGTCGAAAGTATACCAATGATTTCCATCCGCCAAGTTATGGTTCCATTATGGCCTGGCAGTCCGAAGCGAAACATCGTGCCGGAGTCCCTCCCTATGTGCAGATTGGAGCGATGAATAGCACAAATTTTGGAAAGCAAGCTCAGGCAGGTGCGTTGGGACACAAGTACGACCCGTTTCTGGTTGATAAGGATCCAAATTCCAGTAGCTTCGCAGTCGAAGCGTTTACGCCGAACGACTCGATTGGAATTGAGCGATTAGCAGATCGACAATCCTTGTTAAAACGAGTGGATCAATTTCAGGCTAACGCAGAACGGCAAATGCGGTTTGCTAAAACGCATGATTCGTTCAATGAAAAAGCCTTTGACCTTCTGACCTCAAATAAAGCCAGACAGGCATTTGATATTGAACAGGAACCGGAAGCGGTTCGCGATCGCTATGGACGCAATCGAGTCGGCCAGGGATTGTTGCTGGCCCGCCGATTGGTAGAGTCCGGTGTCCGATTCGTGACCGTCAAGGGATATGTTAAATCAGGCTGGGATCATCATCCGGAAGTCTTTCTCAGACTGAATCAGGAAGTCCCTCCTTATGATCAGGGATATGCTGCATTGCTGCATGACCTGGAAGACCGGGGCATGCTGGAGGATACATTAGTTATCACTGCTGGTGAGTTTGGTCGCACGCCACGCATTAATGCCGGATCACTAGGTCGAGCTCCGGGGCGGGATCACTGGTCGCAAGCCTTTAGCCTGACCATGGGCGGAGGTGGAGTGAAAACAGGTGTCGTCATCGGTGCGACGGACAAACATGCGGCCGAAATTGTTGACCGTCCGGTCTCAGTCGAAGACTATGCAGCAACCGTATATCACGCTCTGGGAATGAACCCCAGGCAAATATATCACACGTTGGATGGACGGCCCACTGAAAGCTTACCGGAAGGTAAAGTGATCTCTGAGCTTATCGCCTGATTGGATAATGCGATCGAGTCTACTTTCTATTGCGAGCGTCTTCGCGGATTTCCTCAATCTTTTTTTGCAGATGGTCAGGCCAGATAAATTCCGGTGACTCATCAGGTTTGTAGCCTTTTAAATGGCCTCGCAGGCGAGTGGTTGCTCTGGTGTAAACCAAGCGGGTCTCTCCGAATATCTCCCGACACAAGTCTGCCAGTCCGGGATCATATTTAATCAACTCCCTTCGTTTGTCGACGTGATTATGATCATGGTCTGGAGGTCGATTATTGGAGAACCATGACTGTACACCTTCGGCCCAGTATTCAAACCGGTTGACCGATGCGTATTTAGTTTTCCAAAGTCCCTTTGCTAGGGCATCTTCATATGCCTTTTTTAAACGTGTATCAAATGTCGGATCCAGGTGTAGGAGTCCTCGTAAGTGCATGTTGTGTGCGAATTCATGGATCAGAATGCATTCGGCATGGTATGGATCACCCTTAAAAGAGAGGACGTTTTCTTCACCAACCGAACAGACCGGATCGTCTTCGGACCCACCAAGCCCCCGGGCACGTGCGTCCCAGTAGTTTTTCGGAGTGAAATGCGAATGCTCAGGAACGTCGGTTGTATACTCATTGTAGGCCATGACAACACAGCGAGAGTTGTTGTCGATCATGATCTGACGCAATCGAGGGTCATGGGTAAGCATCTGATCGATAAGATACGCAGCTTCCTTCAGGGCATAGTCGTTGACCTTGCTGGATCCGACGACCGGGTAGCCACTGGCACTAACATGCTTGGTGTAGAAAGCATCTAGTTTTAAGTAGGCAGGAGGATCCGTGATCTGATAGCGGTCGCTCGCTTTAGGACGTTTGGCGTGTAAAAGCTGTCCCGCTGTTATGCCAAGGCAAACGGTGAGTAGGAATGCGATACGTTGAAGATTCATGTTGTGTGTTAGTTGAGTACCGGGGCTGAATTCGTGCGTTAACGATTGGCACGACGAATTTGACTATCTGATAGGACTCCCTGATACACCTTCAAGTCCCGGAGTTTTCCGTTGAGGAAGTCGTGTTGCCCGGAACCAACGGTCAGTGGGCCACCATTGCATAGTTCTCCGACTTCCGGCGAATCGGCATCACTGGTCGCAACATGTTTACCGTTAACGTAAAGCTTGACGTTCGATTCACTTCGCGTCACGGTTAGATTTTGCCAGCCTGCTGATAATGCCCGGTCGTAAGTCGCATTCTGGCCGACATTCAGACTGTGAATGTGTCCCGAGGGAAGGACGCCACAAAAGAGCTTGCCGTCGAACACGGCCATCGACCAGGCACGACGATATTTCACATCGGGCGTCTTGTCGAGTTGACCGGTGTCTGTCCATTTAGAATTTCCATCGTAGCGATAGACATTCGCCAGTGGTAATGTACCGGCGTAGAGGCTGCCGTTGTAGACGGACATTCCCATGACTTCTTTTTCTTCCCCAAGCCGACCGCGATGAATCCATTTTTGAGGACCGTCAAGTTCGTAAACAGAACCGGTGGGCCAGGTTGCTACCTGAACTTTGGACTGATAGACCGCCATCGCATACGCCTGTGTCGTTTCGGGGATAGGCCCCAGTTGTTTCCAGTCAGTGCCACCCTGGTATTCAAAAAAACCGCCATCGTCATAACTGAGGCCAAATAGTGTGTCGTTGTGTACGCCCAGATGCACAATGCGTAGGTCAGGACATCCGCAGTCGACCCAGTTGCCCGGTCCGTCGAACCGATACATACCACGATGTCGGGGTCTATCCCGCCAGGCACCGGTGGAACCAGTGCCTGCGTAGAGTTGCCCGTCGTATACTGCCAGCCCGCTTACACTGCGTACGTCAGCAACCTTACCCATGCTGGTCCATGACTTGCCTCCCTCATAGCGATAAACGACTCCCCCATGTGCTTCATTGGTTGATAAAGGTAATGAGGAACCGCCGCCACTGTATAACTCTGAACCGGCATAGAGTTGCCCGTTGAAGACGGCCAGCGTCGAGATACAGTTGGCTGGATCAGGTGATCCGACATCCACCCATTTCTGACCACCCTCATATCGATAAATATGTCCGCGGTCACCTTCAGCAGGTTCCCAGGTTGAGGCGTAGAGGTCTCCGTCAAAAACAGTTAGCGAGCGAATATACATATTGGCTCCGGGGCGGCCGCAATCCTGCCACTCGGCATTTGCTTTGCCATCTGTGATTCCGAAATGGACGTTTCTCCAGTTTGATTGGGCGTTGGTGACACCTGCGTAATTCATTACCGAGAAATTAAAGCCGCGACGGATGTCTGAGTTGTAATACGAAAGGATGTCGCCAATCACATCAGTTAGCTTGTCTTCGGTGTAGAGATCGACACTGATGGAGAAATTCCCGCGAAATAGTGGGTCCGCCTTACCGATGGTGATCCTGGCGTCACGACCATTGAACGAGGCACCCTCAGCGCCGAATTCGACATTCATCGCATCACCGTTTCGCCCGTTTCCGGAAATGTCCTTCGCGTTTTCCAGTAGCGGCCAGTGGCCTACCAGCTTGGATTGTCCATGTGCAAATTTCTGTGACGCAATCGTGAGAGTCGTGGCAAGAAGCACGAGATTCAAGAAGGAGTTAATTTTCATCAAGCTCAACCTGTAAGTTGGTATATGTGTGTTTAAGTTGGAATGGTCTGTCGAATTACGCCCGGCCAATGTTTTTTCCGCGTTCGCCGCCGGCAGGAGGGCGTGTATCGGATTTCCCGTGAGGCGAAGGTGTTGCTAGCTGGGGTACATTTTCTTCCAGCCATTGATGTAACGGGATGTCTTCAGGTTTGGGGTCATAAGCACTGTTGGCTGAAGTGGCATCGCCCAGAATCTGTCGTTGAATCGGGGATAATTGATCGTAAAGATGTGAGACGGTCATCTCATCTTTCGGGCGTAGCCAGCGATAGCTGTAACCGTACCAGATTACCTTGCGTGAGAAATCAGCTGTGTTCGGACTACGAGTATGCCAAACACGACGATCCAGAATGACGGCATCGCCAGCGTTTACGCATAACGGAATGGCTCCCTCGGGATTCGACGTTCCATCGTTGGGGCAATCTAGAGAATTACTCAGGTGTGATCCCGGAAGGACAAGTGTGTTTCCATGATTAGGAGTGCTAACGTCAGTTAGATAGTATCCGATTTTGACTGAGAGGCGCGGACGTGGTGTCGATTCAATCTCGTCATTGACACGCATGCTGTCCTGATGCCAGGCCACGTTCCATGGTTGATCGTCGGCGTTTTCACAGGGAGTGACGTCCAGATGTGAGTGATATAGATAGATGTTCCACCCTAAGATGCTCCAGAGTTTGGGGAACACTCGGGGGTTATCGATAAGTTCGACCATGGCGTCATCCTCGTGGACGACGTCGGTGATGGAAAGCAGGCGATTGCCGTGTTCCGGTTTTCTTTCGCGGCTATCAACCCGATCAACGACGTCGATTAGACGCTGGTGTTGATCTGCGGTTACCGAATTTCGGATGACCAGATAGCCGTCGCGGTCAAACGTGCTACGTTCTTCAGCAGTTAGTAAATGGTCAAGGGAGGAACGGTCCATGATGGTTTTTCATTAGTTGTTTTTAGATTGGGAGAAAAGCCAGCTCCAAACTTCTTTGTTTGTGTAGGCACGTTGCCAGGCTCCGATGTGCCCAACGTCTTTGTATACCGTGTATTTTAGTTCTTTTGCTTCGGCTTTGCGAAGGGCGGCGACTAGGAGTTCAGTTTCAGAAATCGGAACGGCGCCATCCTCTGTCCCATGAAAGGTCCAAATTGGAAGATGGGCAGCCTTTGTAAATTGTTTGGGTCGGAATTCATTTTTAATGCCGGATTTGTGAGGAGGATTGTTTTTGGGAAGTCGTAATGGATCGCCTCCGCCGCAGATTGGTAGAGCAGCGGTGAAGTAGTTGGGGTAATGCGACAGAAAACTCCACGTGCCATATCCGCCCATGCTAAGCCCGGTGATGTACATGCGACGTTGGTCGATCGATTCGTGGTTGGAGAGCACTTCGTCCATTAATGCCTTCAGTGTATTAACTCGCCACCAACTGTTTTGGGGGCACTGAGGGGAAACGATGATGCAGCCCTTTAGCTGTTGGAATTCAGCATTGCGTTTAGGCGGGCCGTGGACCTTTACCTTTTCAATGTCTGTGCCACATTCCCCATAGCCGTGTAGGAAAAGCATCACGGGATAGCCTTGCTCAGGCGGATCTGCTTTGGGGATTTGTAGCAGATACGTGAGTTGATGATCCCCGACCTTATTGGCCATCGTTTCCACGGATTCTGTGTGATTTGCCGTCGCGATAGAAGTGGACAACAGCAGGAGGAATACTGTCAGGGAAACCGGTTTTAACAGAGCGTAAGGCATAGAATACTAGGTGTCTTATTGGTTTGGAGTGGCGTGTCGAACGTCCGGCTTATTTTATCAGAATCAGGTTTAAGAAGTGCGATCGAAAATGTTCGCTGCCCTTCTACGATTGAGTTTTAAGAATAGAGAAGCGTTGATGTCCGGTGGAATGATAAGTCGAATTGGTTCGGTCATTGTGGTGCTGACGTACTTAGTTGTGGCATTGCAGTCGTCAGGTCAGGCCGTAAGTCTGATTTCGGTCGTACTTTATTTAGTGCTGCTACTCTGTATTTGGTTGCCTGATGTGATGGGGGATTTGGCTTTTGCCAAGGCGATTCCATTGAATCACACTCCCGACGGCCTGATCGTATTTGGTGGTTGGATTCTGCTCCTTTTGCCGGCACTGCTTTCCTTCTTTTCAAATTCGCCGTAAGTACGAGGATGGTTTTGAATCACCACCTCATACGGTCTAATATGTGGAGTATTTATTATTAGAAAGAACCGGCAGTAGGAATCTCTCTTGAAAACGTTGCTCCCTTATTTGCTTCTGTGCTGTTTGTGCTTGCCCTGTTGGGCTGATTCGAATTCACGACCCCCAAACGTTTTATTTTTGGCGGTAGATGATCTTAATGACTGGATCGGAGTACTTGGGGGCCATTCGCACGCCAAGACTCCGAATCTGGATAAGCTCGCTAGCGAAGGCATCCTGTTTAATGCCGCTTATTGTGCCGCTCCGCTATGTCACCCGTCACGGACTGCGATTATGACCGGTTTGCGTAGCTCCACTACGGGAATCTACGGCAACCTTACCTGGTTTCGTGAACATCCGGACTATGCTGATCTGGTTACCATGCCTCAGTACTTTCGCCAGCACGGATATAAAGCCTGGACCGGCGGCAAAATATTTCATCAGGCGCATGGTAAGTTTTCAGACCCGGAATCATGGGATGGCCGATACTCGACCAGTGCGGGCACTCAGCCACCCGCCAAAGACCGTCAGTATCGCCACGGTCTTCGGGATAAATTCGAAAACAAGATTCTCGCCCGACTAATCGATTGGGGGCCGATTGATCTTCCCAAAGAAGAGACGCGAGACTGGAAAACGGCGGACGGAGCGGCCACATTTCTGAGTCAGAATCATGACAAACCTTTTTTTCTGGCCTGCGGGATTTATCGCCCCCATTTACCGTGGTACGCTCCCCAGGAATTCTTTGATATGCATCCGCTTGATGAAATTGAAGAACCACCGTTTATGGAGAATGACCTCGATGACATACCCGCTCGTGGGCGAGTGATGGCGGGAGTCGAATTTGACATCATCCGAAAAGCGGGTAAATGGAAGGAAGGGATTCAGGGCTATCTTGCAGCCACATCATTTGCAGATGCCTGTATTGGGCATGTGTTGGATGCATTGAATGCAAGTGACTACAAAGACAACACCATCGTCGTTCTTTGGGGGGACCACGGATATCACATTGGCGAGCAGCACCATTGGGCGAAGTCAGCATTGTGGCAGCAAACCACTCGGACGCCCCTGATGGTGAAAATACCAAAAGCACTTGGTGGGCAGTCGGGACAACTTTGCGAGCGGCCTGTGAGTCTGGTCGATCTGTATCCGACGTTGATAGATTTATGTGGTTTGCCCGCCAGAGAAGGACTTGATGGTCGCAGTTTTGCACCGCTAGTACATAAACCGACATCTGCCTGGCCGTATCCTGCCGTGATCACCCACTCGCCGTTTTGGCACGGAGTCAATCACGCTGTACGTTCCGATCGCTTTTATTACATTCGCTATCGTGACGGCGGAGAGGAATTGTACGATATGGTCGATGACCCCAATCAATGGAAAAACCTGGCTGGAGATAGTGGTTACGCAGACCAAATCACTGAATTAAAGAAATGGTTGCCCCGGAAAAATGCTGAGCATTATCGACAGCCTCCGCCAAACAAACCTAACTAGCAGGTTTCACTGTATCTCCTAGGCGTATTCACATGCGGCCAGCGATGCACAAAATCATCAATTCGGTATCGATCAATGAAATCCTTCTTCGTCATTCTCGTTCTCAGTTTCGCTGTGCTGGCTCAGGCAGATGAGCGTCCGGAGTCGGTGGATTACTGCAAGCGACTCGAGCATGAAGTGCAGGGGCGTAAGCATGGTTTTATGGCAGGTAATCTCACCTATTATGTGGGTGGCTTCCACGCCAGTTGGAATCTTGTGGAAGATGAGACGATTGGCTTAACGCATCCCTTTCATCATGACCTCCGCAGTCGGGGTGTTGGCCTGCTTGAAAGCGAACTAAAAGGTACCGAGCATACTGGAGTTGGCAACGACTACAACGGCTGGGAGTTCTATAAAGATACTCGTGTGCTTTATGGTAGCGTCGTGATTGACTCAGAAGTTTTCAAACATCCTAAGCCTACTAGCATGCTTTGGCGTCCTGACAGGATGATTTGTATTTACCAAATAGGCGATGTCACAATTCGCGAGGATAAATTCATTGCGGAAAACGATGCAGCAGCTTCCATTATTACAGCCTCGAGACCCATCGAACTGCGATTTGAAGGGCATAGTTTCTTTCATCGCAATAGTGTGACATCGACTGCGTCAATTAATGCCGACGTCAGAAATAATGCGGTCGTAATTGCAGAGGGTGGCACGGTGAGGTCTCGTCCGGACCCGGACTCACCGGAAAGGATTGGTCCCTGCGTGTATACCGGTATGACAACCGTACTATCCGCCTCCCGGGAGTTTACTCGGTCGATTAAGACCAGTAAGGACGATGACGGAATACAGCATTATGCGTTTTCAGTACCTTGTGACAAAGAGGGAGTCGTTGTTAGTTGGGCAATGCATGACGACAGGAAAGCGGCGATCACATCCGCACGAGAAGTACTCATCGATAGTCACAAACTGCTCGAACAAAAGACTATAGACATGAATCGCTTGCTCAATGAAGAGGTACCCTGGTTTCGTTGTCCGGAAGAGAAGTTTGTTGATACGTACTATTATCTTTGGGCCTTGTATCTGATGTACTACATAGACGTCGGGGACGAGATAGACGTCGGGGACGAGATAGACGTCGGGGACGAGATAGACGTCGGGGACGAATGGGAACAGGAGCCACATACACAAACCGCGGTGAATAATTTCCTGGGGATGCATCGTTATGATGCGATGTTCCAAATCAAGGTAGGAGCCTGGACGCAGAGTAAGGCAGAGTTTGCTTACGGGAATGTGTTGACCTGGAAGCATTTAACGGAGAATGACAGATTCCGTGAACTGGATAACGGTATTCGCATGCTCTCGGACAACAAAGGGAGGTCCTGGCACAGCGGTGCTTATGGAGGTGAGGTATCCGAGCATGTGTTGGGAGCATGGCAAATCTATCAGCACACAGGAGATGTCGCCTTCTTAAAACACTGTTACGAAGGGCACTTTAAAAAACTCTTTTGGAAACGTTTAACGACGTTTGCTATGAATTCGTTTGAAGTGGCAGACATTCTGGGGCAGATGGCGAGTCTTACCGGGAATGCACAGGATGTAGAACATTGGCAGCAGTTAGTCAGACGCGACCCTGAACATATCCGAAGAATGTTTGATGATCGCTGGGAAGCAAATGGTGTCGATGAATATTTTGCCGGCCCAGCAAATGGCATGATCATGACCAACTCGTTTTGGGCCATGCGTAGCAAACACTTTCCGCGAGAGTATGCACAGCGGATGGTACGGGCCTGGGCATTGGATCGTGAAAAGGGGTTTTATGGAGAGTTCTTTCCTCTTGCGATGTCAAGACAGTCGATGGCCCGGTTCAATACACCTGTAGATCATTCCTTTGGCTATACTCCCGACACAGCGTATTTCACTTTAGACGGTATGTTTAGGCAACGGCTGTCAAAAGAAGCAAGCCAATTGACACTGAATCACATAGAAAACTACAACTGGAGTGAGCGGTGGAATGTCCCCTTGGCACCTGAAGCGTATCGACGGGACCTAAAGTTGTTTGGCGATCAGTACTCGAATTTCAATGCCGGAAAAATCCTGCTCTATCTGGAAGGTTTGGCTGGGCTGTCCTATTCGGTTCCCCAAAAACGACTGACCGTTAATTCAGCATTACCTAAGCGTTGGGAGTGGATGGAAGTACGCCTGCCGATCGCTGGAGAGTGGGTATCGATTAAGTATTCTCAAGATGATGTATCGGTGTCAGGGCTAAAGAACAATTGGGAGTGTTTGACATTCTCAGAATAGGTCGTTGGTCCAATGAATAAGCAATATATAAAATCTGATTTATGCGTTAGTTGATAAATTTGTCAGAAACGGTATTTTCGGATTATACTCACCTTATTCTGCACCCCTGACACGACTAGCTGAACATCAATGGCCCCTGAAAAAATAGGACCTTACCGAATTCTTAAACCCATCGGCGCTGGTGCGATGGGCGAGGTCTTCCTTGGCGAAGACGAAACGCTGGGGCGTCAGGTTGCGATCAAAACCCTGCCGGAAGAATTCAGTCGAGATGTCACTCGCCGGCAGCGATTTATGCAGGAAGCTCAGTCTGCTTCAGCGATTAATCACCCTAACGCCTGTGTGATTTACGGCGTTGGTGAAACTGAAAACGGCGATGCCTATATCGCCATGGAGTATGTCGAAGGCAATACGCTTAAGGAGTTGCTGGTCAATGGTCCTTTGGTGTTAGACCTGACCGTGGAATTCTCCACACAAATCGCTGACGCTCTGGACGAAGCGCATAAAGTCGGAGTAGTACACCGGGATATCAAATCGGCCAACGTGATTGTGAACCAGCGGGGACAGGCGAAAGTCCTTGACTTTGGACTGGCGAAGAAGCTTGACGAAGAAAACGACATCGATGCCACACGCATGGTGGAGACACGGGATGGTCAAATAGTCGGCTCGCCGGGTTACATGAGCCCGGAGCAGGCGACGGGTAAAGACGTAGATGGTCGTACAGATATTTTTAGTTTGGGCGTGGTGATGTACGAGATGATCACGGGGCAATTACCCTTTGTGGGTGAATCCCTGGGCGATACGATTCAAAAGATCTGCCAGCAGTCTCCGCCGGCGATGGCACGGTTTAACTACGAGCTTCCTCAGGAGTTAGAACGCATCACGCTCAAGTGTCTTCAGAAAGATACATCCCGGCGATATCAGTCTGCCAGTGAACTGGTCGTTGACCTACGTAACTTCGGCTCGACGATGCATGGGGAAGGGAGAGAAACGACGGGGATCGATGTAACACAGACTTCGATTCAGGCACGACCGAACCTTGAGATTGAAAGCAGAAGCAGCGAGCCTTCCGCCGAGGAGATTCAGGCATGCGATATTCTGATTAGCTGCTCTGAGCTTGATAATCAGGCGTTTAGTCCTGGTGGTGAAGGCTGGATCTCACGATTCCATCGCAATCTGAAGATTCGCGTTGAGCAGTTAACCGGTGACCGGTTAAAGGTTGGCTTCTGTGAGATGCCGGCCGGGGATAGCGGAGTCTCGGAAGCGTTGTTAGATACGGTAACAACGGCCAAGTCGATGGTGACGGTAGTCTCGCCTCCGTTTACCAAGAGTAAAGCCTGTATTGACGGTACGGAGAAGTATTGGTCGAGCATCGTTGATGAATCGAATGCGGGTATGAGCCTCAAGTCGATTTACAAGGTTGTAAAGACTCCGGTACACGAAGAGGATGTTGATACGGAGCTGGATACCATCTTCCGTCAGTTGCTTGCTTACGAGTTTTACGATCGTGATACAGAAACGAATCGTGTACGAGAGTTTGATGAGTCTCACGGTGACGAAGCTGCTCAGAGATACTACGAGCGGATCTATGATTTAGCGTATGAAATATCCGATCAGGTGAAACGCGCTAAGGATTATGACCATTTGGACTCCGGATCGTTTAGCAAAATTCGTAAAAGCATCTATCTGGCGGAAACGACAGCGGATCTTAAGGAAGAGCGAGAACGCTTACGTCGTGAGTTCTTAGAACAGGGGCATATTGTTTACCCTGATCGTTCACTTCCCACGGAAGCCGCCGAGCTTTCATCGGCTGTGGAAGAGTTTATGTCCAAGTGTGATCTGATTATTCAGCCAGTCGGTGCTCGATATGGATTTGTGCCTGAGGGTGGTGAAGAATCAGTATTAATGATTCAGAACCGAATTGCTCGTAATATCACCGCAGCGAAAGCGAAGCCCCGGTATGTGTGGATGGCGCGCGATCTGGTGGTGGACGATGGCCGCCAAAAGCAATTCGTAGAGATGTTACGTGAGGAGCCTGCAACCTGCAAGGGAGTTGAGCTTGTTCGCGATTCAATTGAAAACCTCAAAGAGTTACTCGAACAACGCTGGCAAGCGGAACTTGAGAGTTTGAAGCAGGTGAAAACAGTCACGGAGGAATCGGTGATTGTGGACGTCGCTCGCGTCTATCTGATCTATGAAAAACGCGATGAACAGGCTGTTGAACCATTGGAAGATCACCTGTTTGATCAGGGCTTTGATGTGATGGTTCCGGAATTTGAAGGCACGGAACATGAGATCACTGAAATCCACATTAATAATTTGTCCGACTGCGATGCCGTGTTGATTTATTACGGTCAAAGCGGTAAAGCCTGGGTGGACATTAAAGTACGGGAATTAACGAAAGCATTGGGGTATCGTGACGGAAAACCTATTGAACGTGCTGCAGTCTTTGTAGGACCACCTGAAGATCGGCGAAAAGACCGTTTTAAAACGCATGCAGTAGAAGTTATCCGTAGTGAAGGCGAGCAGTTGCAGTTGGAGCGATTAGATTCTTTTTGTGTTGATGTGAAAAACATCAAACAGGGGCAGGGTGAATAGTATGGCGACTGCTTCAATGAATCCGTTCCCGGGCCTGAGGCCGTTTGGAGAAGAAGAAGATTACCTGTTCTTTGGGCGGGAAGATCAGACGAATGACTTACTGAAGTTGTTGCGAACACAGCGCTTCCTCGCGGTGGTCGGAACTTCAGGTAGTGGTAAGTCTTCACTGGTACGTGCCGGAATGTTACCAGCACTCTATGGTGGAACCATGGCTGGTGTTGGATCGGATTGGGAAACCGTCGTCTTCCGACCGGGCGGTGACCCGCTGCTGAATTTAGCCGAGGCCATGATCGCTGCGGATCTCTATGATCCTGAAGATGCTGAAGCTCCTTTTCGGATTCGCGCGACGCTGAGTCGTAGTCGGCAGGGTTTGGTGCAGGCGGTTGAATATTCGGATCTGCCGCGAGAGTCTAACCTGCTGATCGTGGTTGATCAATTTGAAGAGCTGTTTCGATACAGAGGAGTGTCTGGAAAACATCAGGAACAAGCGAGTGCGTTTGTGAAACTGTTGTTGAATGCCGCGCGTACAGAAGAACGCTCGATTTATGTTGTCATTACCATGCGGTCAGATTATCTGGGTGACTGCGCACATCTCTCAGGTTTGGCCGAAGCTGTCAATGATGGTAAATACCTGATCCCCAAACTCACTCGAGACCAACGTCGTGATGCGATTGTTAAACCAGCTGCCGTGGGGGGCGGAAAAATCTCCGAATCGCTCGTGCAGCAACTCTTAAATGACGTGGGAGAAGATGCTGATCAGCTTCCGATTCTGCAACATGCATTGATGCGAATCTGGGACTTCTGGCAGCAGGATCACGACGAAGATGAACCTGTAACGCTTCGGCATTACGACGCGGTTGGCGGGATTGCTAACGCGTTGTCCAATCATGCTGATGAAGTTTATGACGAGCTTCCAACCGAAGAGAGTCGTGGCCTGGCACGGAAGGTGTTCCAGACGATTACTGAACGTGGAGGCGATGAGCGGGGAATCCGGCGTCCGACGCGGATGGACAAGCTTTGTGAAATTGTTGCTGCCACGCCGGAAGACGTCAGCATTATTCTCGATGCTTATCGCCAGGTGGGGCGTACGTTTGTGATGCCCCTTGAGGAGACTGAGATTACAGCCGAAACGGTTGTGGACATTTCGCATGAAAGTTTAATGCGGGTATGGCGTCGATTGTCACGTTGGGTAGAGGAAGAATCGCAGAATGCCCGGGTTTATACCCGACTCGCCGAAACAGCATCCCTTTATCATCGTGACCTTGCCGGCGTCTACCGTGATCCGGATTTGGCGATTGCTTTGTCGTGGCGGGAACAGGCTCAGCCTAACGGTGCCTGGGCGGGGCGGTATCGTGAGGGGTTCACCGAAGCGATTAAGTTCCTCGAGGAAAGCTATGAGACGACACATGCTGAGGAGATTGCCAAAGAGGAAGCTCGTGAGCGGGAATTGGAACAGGCAAAGCTTGTTGCAAGTCTGCAAGCTCGTGCGAAGAAACGCTTAAGTGTTTTGCTTGGCTGTATTGCGCTTGCCCTGGTTGCTTCGGTGATCATGTATGTAGATTCACTTGAGCAACGGGAGGTTGCGGTTGAGAGTAGGGCAGAAGCGGAGAAGAGTGCTGCTGAATCGCAACGTTTAGCCAAAGAAGCGGCAGCCAGTGAAGTGGAAGCTCAGAAGCAAGCGACGATTGCCGAGGAGAATGCGATCCGCGCTGAACAGCAGGCAAAAGAAGCCGAGGATGCCCGAGAACAAGCATCTCTGCTAGCAGAAGCGTCGGAGAAATCGCGAAGGGAAGGACGGCGTGATCTTTATTTTTCAGAGTTATTTAAAACACTGCATGAGCCTGATGAAAACAAACTGGTGGAGGCCAAACGCAGGTTCGTTAATCATTGGGGGCCGCGTCCCGGTTTGCAAGATCTGCGTGGGTGGGAGTGGTTCTATCTATCATCCAGATCCGATTGGATTCATAGGGAGGGCGCTGTCCCTGCTTCAGTGTTTGTCCCGGTGGCGTTTGAACAAAACGGCGAATTCTATTACCAGTTAGTATCAAACTATGCAATCGAAAAACGCGATGCTGTGACTCACGAATTGATTTCCCGGATCTTTTTTGATTACCAGTGCCATGGTGTTGTTGCCTTGCCTGACCGTGAAGAACTAGTTGTTGCATGTAGAGATGGAGTTCTAAGAACGGTTGATGCGACGTCAGGAATTGTAAGGCAGGAATACAGACTCAAGGGCAGGGCCGATTTCTTTACCGTTCAGCACATGATTTGCTCAGAGGATGGCAGAAAGGTGTTTGTCGCAAATCCCCAACGTGGATTTGTTGTAGATTTGCAATCACATGATATTTGGGAGGTGCTTCCCCCAAATGGTGAAAGTCAGCAGCAAGAAGACGGGCTATCCCCCTTGTTTAACGGCACAGTAATGGGGAGTAGTGGGGAAAGCCTGATATTTCCAAACGGTAACGGTGTCGTAGTGGCAGTGGATATAAGCGAGAAGCAGTTTAAGAGAATTACTGAAATTGATGATGCTCGATCCGTTTCACTGAGTGCAGATGACACTCATCTCGCTGTTGGTAGAGAGGATGGATTGGTTTCAATTCTAAATACCGAAGACTATTCCGTTCTGCATGAAGTTGAACTAAGTACCGAAAACGAAATCTCTAAGCTGCAGTGGTGCACTGAGAGGCTGGCGTTGGTCGCTGTAGATTCCAGTGGGCGACAATTCGGCGTGCAGGTTGACAGCGACGTAGTTCAAACGGAATTCCCAAAATTGGAAAAAAGCGTGTTTAGTTTCCATTGGACGCCTCATGATTCACAGATGGTATGGGTGCTTAATAATCGAACGTTGTACCTGACGGAGAATCCGTTTACTCCAAAACAAGTCAGCAAGCTCAACGATGTAACGATTACAAACGGTAGAGGTAGGAATGTCATTTTGACAAGTGATGGCAAATACATCATTACCACAGGTGCTCAGGGGACTCAGGCATTTGACCGTAAATCGGGAGAGCTTATTAAGAAGATTTCGGAATTCCGATATTTCTTTATAGAGCCCACAAACGATGAAACCAAAATAGTCGCTTCTCGAGTCGGCCTTCCGACAATCATTTTTGAAATAGGTTCCTGGGAGATTCAAGGTCAATTATTTATCGATAATGCTGTGTGTGCAGCGTGGAATCCTACCGGCACCAAATTCGTAATAGGTCGGCAGTCTAATATTGCTGAACTTGAAAGTGTCGCGGTTTCGGTTTTTGATGCCTCAAATCCCTCAGAGATTAAACTTCTGGGCGAATTCAACGTTCCCGGCAGC
>CETM01147200.1_pt1 | contig 18910 bp, 18 predicted proteins | sample 361451 | NCBI WGS metagenome assembly CETM01 (sample SAMEA2622690, study PRJEB7988) | marine metagenome | isolation source: saline water (ENVO:00002010), including
TTCCATATGGAAATGATTTTTTATTTAAATATTTTTTTCCTATTAATTTGTAAAAATTCTTATTTTTTCCTAAAGCTATGCCCTTTCCCAACATTAAAGCTGTTCCCGATGGATGATCTTTTTTATGTTTATGATGTACTTCAAAAATTTTGCTTAGATAATTTTTTCCAAGAGAAGCAGATGTAATCTCGGTTAAATACATTAAAAGGTTAATTCCTAAGCTCATATTTCCAGCTTTTAAAATTGGTATTTTTGTCGAATATTTTTTAATTATGCCTTCCTGTTTTTGAGAGAAACCAGTTGTTCCTATAACAACTTTTTTATTTAATTTATAAGCAATTTTTAAAACTTCTAAGGTACATCTTGGAACTGTAAAATCAATTATGACATCAGCTTTTTTAAAAGTTTGTTCATCATTTAAGCTTATATTTATTCCATTAATTTTCTTATTAATCACTCTATTTTCAGTAATTACAGTAATAATAAAATTCTTATCATGTTTAGCAGACTTAATTATCTGCTGACCCATTCTTCCCATACATCCAGTAATTGCTAATTTTATTTTTTTCATCTAATCGAGTTAATAATAATAGACTATATAAATTAGCCTAGTTTTTCCAGAAACTTTTGGCTTTTTGAAAGAATTTCTTAATACTTGGATTTGATTTTTCGTTCTCAATCTCTCTAAATTTTTCTAATAATTCCTTTTGCTGACTGTTTAAACTTACAGGAACTTCTGTGTTTACTTGCACATATAAGTCACCATATCCTCCACCTCTCATATGAGGCATTCCTTTTTCTCTTAACCGAAATTGTTTTCCAGATTGTGTTCCTGCGGGTATTTTTATTTTTGCTTTACTTCCATCTATTGTTGGAATCTCAATTGATGTACCAAGTGCTGCATCGGCGATTGATATTGGGAACTCAAAAAATAAGTTTTCATCTGATCGCTTAAATAGTTCATGTGAATGAACATTTATAAATAAATATAAATCACCACTTCCTGCACCTCTTGAACCAGCTTCCCCTTTACCTGAAAGTCTGATTCTTGTTCCATCATCAACCCCTTTTGGAATTGTAACAGATAATCTTTTAGTTGCCTGTTTTTTACCTTGACCACCACAACTTGTACATGGATGGGTTATTTCCTCTCCTGCACCACCACATTGTGGACAGGTCTGTTGAACTGTAAAGAAACCTTGACTTGATCTTACTTGCCCTCTTCCACCACACATTGAGCAGGATCCAGCATTATGTCCTGGTTTTGATCCACTACCAGTGCAGGTACCACATTTCTCTGAAGTGGAGAATTTAATATCTTGCTTCTTACCTTTATATGCTTCTTCCAAAGTAATTGATAAATCATATCTTAAATCTGAACCTCTATAATTTGCTCTTCTTCCTCTTCTACGTCCTCCACCAAATCCTTCTCCAAAAAAATCTTCAAAAATATCTGAAAAGTGTTCAGAAAAATCAAAATTGGAAAATCCTCCTTGTCCCCTTCCTCCATTTTCAAAAGCAGCATGACCAAAATTATCATAGTTTTGTTTTCTCTCGGAGTTTGACAGAACATGGTATGCTTCAGAAGCTTCTTTAAATTTTTCCTCTGCCGATTTATCATCTGGGTTTTTATCTGGATGATATTTAACAGCAAGTTTTCTGTATGCTGATTTTATTTGATCTGGGCTGGCAGATTTGTTTATGCCTAAAACTTCGTAGTAATCTCTTTTTGCCATAACATAATTATAGACAAATAGTTGTTTTAAGCGCTTTTCTCTTTATTCTCGTCTTTTACTTCCTCAAAATCAGCATCAACAACATTGTCGTCTTTTTTATCCTCTTTTTTTGTATCGTTCTTATCTTCAGGTTTAGCACCTTGTTGTGATTTATATATCGCCTCACCTAGTTTCATTGATGCTTGAACAAGATCTTGGGTTTTCTTTTTAATTTCTTCTACGTCAGTTCCTTTTAAAGCATTTCTCAAGTTAGCTGATGCATCTTCAATTGCTTTCTTATCAGCATCTGAAACTTTAGAACCATGTTCTTTAAGATTTTTTTCGGTTGAATGAAGAAGGGTGTCAGCTTGATTTCTAGAATCAACTGCCTCTCTTTTCTTTTTATCTGCGTCTTTGTTAGCTTCTGCCTCTTTAACCATTTTACTAATTTCTTCGTCACTTAGTCCACCAGAAGCCTGAATTTGTATTTTCTGTTCTTTTCCAGTTCCTTTATCTTTAGCTGAAACATTTACAATTCCATTTGCATCAATATCGAATGTAACTTCGATCTGAGGAACTCCTCTAGGTGCTGGAGCAATTCCAACTAATTCAAAATTTCCTAACAATTTATTATCTGAAGCCATTTCTCTTTCACCTTGCAAAACTCTTATTGATACAGCAGGCTGATTATCTTCTGCAGTCGAAAACACTTGGCTTTTTTTTGTTGGGATTGTTGTGTTTTTGTCAATTAGCTTTGTAGAAACACCGCCTAAAGTCTCAATTCCTAATGATAGAGGCGTTACATCTAGTAAAAGAACATCTTTAACATCTCCCTGTAATACCCCAGCTTGAATTGCTGCACCCATAGCAACAACCTCATCAGGATTTACAGATTTGTTTGGATCTTTTCCAAAGAAGTTTTTAACTTCCTCAATTACTTTTGGCATTCTAGTCATACCACCAACAAGAACAATCTCATCAATTTCGCTTGCGGATAAACCAGCATCTTTTAAAGCAGTTTTGCATGGAGGTAATGTCCTCGAAATTAAATCCTCAACTAATGCTTCAAGCTTAGCTCTAGTCATTTTTAAATTTATATGCTTTGGACCAGTTTTGTCAGCCGTAATAAATGGAAGATTTATCTCGGTTTGTGTTGCTGAAGATAATTCAATCTTTGCTTTCTCTGCGGCTTCTTTAAGTCTTTGTAACGCAAGTTTATCTGATTTTAAATCGATACCACTCTCTTTTTTAAATTCACTTAACAAATAATTTACAATTGCGTTATCAAAATCTTCTCCTCCTAAGAATGTATCACCATTTGTAGATTTAACTTCAAACACACCATCGCCCAATTCTAGAATGGATACATCAAATGTTCCTCCACCCAGGTCATATACAGCAATTTTTTTATTTGTTTTTTTATCTAAACCATAAGCTAATGATGCTGCAGTTGGTTCATTGATAATTCTTAAAACTTCAAGCCCTGCAATTTTACCTGCATCTTTTGTTGCTTGTCTTTGAGCATCATTGAAATAAGCTGGAACTGTAATCACAGCTTTGCTTACAGCTTGACCTAAATATTTTTCAGCTGTCTCCTTCATCTTTTGTAGAACAAATGCTGAAATTTGAGATGGTGAATATTTATTGCCTTTTGCTTCAATCCAAGCATCGTTATTATCTGCTTTAATAATTTTATATGGAGCTGTCTCAATATCTTTTTTAACAGTAGGATCTTCAAAGTTTCTACCTATCAATCTTTTCACTGCAAATATTGTATTTTCAGGATTAGTTACAGCTTGTCTTTTTGCAGGTTGTCCAACTAATTTTTCACCCTCATCAGTGAAAGCCACAACCGAAGGGGTTGTTCTAGCTCCTTCAGCGTTCTCTAAAACTTTAGCCTGCGTACCATCCATTATTGCTACGCAAGAGTTTGTTGTTCCAAGGTCTATTCCAATTACTTTACTCATATTTTTTTCTCCAGTTCATATATGTTTAATTTTTCCATCTACAAGGGATTTGGTTACTTTTTTTCGTCATTTTTGCTATTTTCAGTCGGATTTTGTTGTTTTTTATCTACTTTTTTGGCTACACCAACCAAAGATGGTCTTAAAAGCCGATCTTTCATCATAAATCCTTTTTGGATTTCTTGTAATATAATTCCATTTTCTTTATTTTCATCTTCAATTTCCATCATTGCTTGATGAAGATTTGGATCAAGTTTTTTTCCTATCGACTCTATTGGATGAATATTATTTTTTTTTAAAATTGAGATCATATCTTTATAAATTATGTCTAAATGATTTATAATTTTTTCAAAACCATCTGAACCTCTCAGACTTTCGTCGTTCTCAAGGGTTATTTTGGATCTTTCTAAATTATCAATTAAATTTAATGTTTCTTTTGCAAATGAAAATCCTCCATACTCATAAGCATCATCTCTTTCTTTTTCGTACCTTCTCCTTTGATTTTCCATTTCAGCATATTGTCTAACTATTTTTTCTTCTAGTGCCGCTATTTGATCCTCAGGAGTTTTTCCTTCTAGGTTATTTTCATTAGAAAGCGCGTCAGTTTCGCTATTTTCTTTTTTTTCAGCTGATGGCTCTGAATTAGAAATATTTTGCTCTTCAGTCTTTTCTTTTTCCATGATCGGTATATGGTAAGGAAATTCACAATTTCCAGATGTTAAGAAAAAAAATTAATAGGTTGATAATAGGCACAAATAATCAAGGAAAAGTAAGGGAAATCAAGAAATTACTTCCAAAAAATATCGAGATAGATATACCCAAAAATCTTAATTTAAATAGCCCGAAGGAAAATGGTTCTACATTTTTAGAGAACTCACTAATAAAAGCCAAATATTTCTCAAAAAAAACCAAATCAATATGTCTTGCCGATGACTCAGGTCTAGAAATTGATTTATTAAAAAAATTACCTGGTATTTATTCAGCGAGATGGGCAGGAAAAAATTCTAATTTTAATACAGCAATTAAAAAAGTTTACAAAGAATTAAAAAAAAAGAATGTAAATTGGAAAAAAAAAATTAAATGTAGATTTATTTGTGCTTTAACTATCTATTGGCCAGATAAAAAATTCTACCAAGCCGAAGGAAAAGTGGAAGGGACATTGTCTGATATACCTAAAGGAAGAAATGGATTTGGTTATGATCCAATATTTATTCCAAATGGTTTTAATATTACTTTTAGTCAAATGCTATTTTCAAAAAAATCTATGATTGATCACAGATATAAAGCATTTAAAAAAATTAAAAAATTTTTTTAATTTTTTTATTTTCTATTGAATAAAAATTTAGTTGGTGGGTAATAATGTTTTTGTTTATTTCAAAAACACCAATTTTTCCTTTAAATACACTTTTTTTATAGAATACTTTGTTGTCTACAATGAAATTATTTTTATATAGTAAAAAATAAACTAAGCCTACTAAATCATAACTTAAAAAAGCTATCTGATTTGATTTTTTTTTAAAATTATTTTCATACTTCTCTAAATAATTAACATAATTTTCATAGTTTACCGATGGAAAATATATAGGCTGGATCATGCTTTCGTTAAATAAACTTTTGTCGAACCATTGGTTGAGCGTAATGTAGGTAACTCGACTTGGTGGAATATCTGTATATATTAATGACGTGGCAACACTTTTTAATTTTTCTTCAAAATCAGCTATAATAACAGAGTCAAAATTAATCCCTCCAATAGTATCAAGCATTTCAAGCTGAGCAATTTTTCTTTCTTTGTTAATATCATCAGAATTTTTAACTCTTTTAATTTCATCTGATAAATTTTGTTTTCTAATTTTATATCTAGTTACTTCCTCAATTTGTTTAGTAATTTTTGTTGGATCTTGATCGTAATAAAATTTATCTTTCAATTTAATTTTGGACTTTTGAATACCAACTTTAATTTCTTCAAGGAAATCATTATTGGGCGCAAATAAGTAGCTTCTTTCATTTTGATTATATAATTGAAATTTTTTTATTGCGTTAAACTGCGAGAGTGAATTTACACCAGCGCTAATAATATTAGTATTAATATTTTGAATTTTATTTGTAAATGAAAGAAATATAAGATCGTTATTAATCTTATTAAGTTCAGATGTATTTTTTTTAAAAATTGGTCCGATAACAATTCTTACACCATCGTTGTACAACTCTTCTGAAACTTCAAGTGTAGTAGTAGGATTATTTTTATTATCTTTAGGTAGAATTATTATTTTATCGTCATTAATGTCATTAACTGCTAATTTTACTGATTTTAGGATACTTTCCCCCAGATCCTCATATTCACCAGATAACGGTATAACTAATCCAATTTTAATTTTGTTATTTGCAGATGCACTACAAATAAATAATGAAGTTAATAACAAAGTATAAATAAATTTAATTAGATATTTCATTTTATTGTAAATATTATAGCCTAGGATATGACACTTAAAGAAGACAAAAATAAGATTAAAAGCTGTTTATATATAGTATCTACGCCAATTGGTAATCTTGAAGATATAACTTTTAGAGCGATTAAAGTATTAAAAAATTCTAATGTAATCTTATGCGAAGATACGAGAGTTTCAAAAAAATTATTATCTTATTATGAAATACAAGCAAACTTAATATCCAATCATAAGTTTAATGAGAAAAAAAATTTAGAAAAGATTATTAATATAATAAATAATGGTTTAACTGTATCTTTGATATCTGATGCGGGAACTCCAAGCCTTTCTGATCCCGGAAGAATATTAATAAATAGATGCGTTGAAGAAAATATTCCAATTATTCCAATACCAGGGACTTCTGCGATAACCACATCTATCTCAATTTCTGGCTTTTCTGATCAATTTTACTTTCATGGTTTTTTATCAGATAGGACAAGTCAAATTAGAAAAGAATTTGAAACTTTTAAAAAAATAAGCTGTTCTATTGTTTTTTTTATATCTGCACAAAAATTAAATAAAAAATTTGTATTAATAAAAGAATTTTTTTCTGATAGAGAAATTTTAATTTGCAGGGAACTAACAAAAATGCACGAAACTTTTTATCGTGGTAATGTGTCAGATATTGACAATTTTAAATTTGTATCAAAAGGGGAAGTAACAGTTGTTATATCAGAAATTGTCAAGTCAAGAGAAACAAAGAAACTAAACGAATCGGATAAAAAAAAAATTAAATTTCTTATTAAAAAAAAAACTATTAAAGATATAGTTGGCATAATTTCTCAAGAAAAAAATATTTCAAAATCAGCGATTTACAATTATTGTCTTCATATAAAAAATGAAAAATAGATTAATACTATCTTTTATCATACTCGTATTTTTATCATCCTGTCTTGGAACTTCTTCCACTGGAATCTTTGGAACAGGTGTAACTATAGCAATGGACCCAAGAACATTAGGAACTCAAATTGATGACTCGATAATGGATAAAAGTTTAGACGCTAAACTTTTGGCAACAAATAAAAGCTATTTCCTTAATGTAAAAACTAAAATAATTGATGGTAGAATTTTTATTACAGGAAAAGTTGACTCAGTAGAAGAAAAGTTAAATATAACTAAAATGGCCTGGGAAACAAAAGGTGCTAGATCTGTAAAAAATGATTTAAAAATAAAGGATGAATTTAATTTTAGGCAGTCAGCAAAGGATATACTAATTACCTCACAACTAAAATCAGCTTTAATATTTAACAAAAAAACAAAAGCAGTGAATTATAATATAGATACTTATAAAAAGAAAATCTACATATATGGAATATCGGAAACATCAGATGAAAGAGATGAGGTGTTGAAAGAGGCAAAAGAAATTTTAGATGTTCAAGATGTAATCGCCAGTATATTGCTAGTTGAGGATTTAAGGATACAAAAAAACTAAATTATTTTTTATAATCAATAATTTCAGCAGAATAAGCTGCAACAGATGCCAAATTAAGTATTTCAGAAGTTGAGGTCCTTAAAGGTGCAATTTCTATTGGCTGAGCTAATCCGATTAATAATGGTCCTATAACTTTAGCTCTACTCATTGATTTTATTATTTTAAATGAAATTGCAGCTGCATGTAGTCCAGGCATTATTAAGACATTTGCATTACCAACGATTTCCGAAAATGGATAAAGTTCTTTAAAAATTTCTTCAAGAGCAACATCGGGTTGCATTTCTCCGTCATATTTAAAATCCACCTTTTTTTGATTTAATATTTCTACCGCACCCCTAACTTTTGAAGTTCTCTCTGTTGTTGGTTGACCAAAAGTTGAGTGTGATAGGAAAGCTACCTTTGGATCCATTCCAAATAGTTTAGCAATTCTTGATGATGAGATTGCTATATCAGCTAACTGTTCTGAATTTGGCCATTCATTTACTGCTGTATCAGCTATTAAAACAGTTTTTCCTCTATTTACAACCAGGTTAAGACCAAAAATCATTTCACCTGGTCTTGCATCAACAACAGTTGATACCTTTTCTAGTGAGGACGAATATCTTCTTGTGTTACCCGTAACCATTGCATCGGCGTCCCCGCAACACACCATACAGGTAGACCAAATAACTCGATCATTTCTTACTAATTTATCACAGTCTCTCTCTAACAAACCCTGTTCCCTTTGAAGTTTTTTGAATAAATAATTTGTATATTTTTTTCTTTTTTCGTTATCTAAAGAATTAACTATTTCGATATCTAAATTTTCTGTATAGCCAATTTCAGTAAGTTTTTTCTTAACCAAATCTTCTTTAGCAACCAATATAGGTATTCCTAGACCACTATTTTTGAAAGCAATTGCAGCTTTTAAATTATTTTCATCTTCTCCGTCAGCAAACACAACCTTTTTTTGTTTTTTCTTAATCAATGAGTTTATCCCTTGCATAACAGTTACTGAAGGATCTAATCTGTTTTTTAATTGTTCAGCATATAACTCAAAATCTTTTATCTCTTTTCTTGCTACTCCTGTTTTAATTGCAGCCTTAGCAACAGCAACAGGAATTACACTGATAAGCCTTGGATCAAACGTTGAAGGAATAATATATTCTTTTCCATAAATTGGTCTTGACCCACCCATCACTGAAGCAACTTCATCAGGAACCCTCTCTCTTGCAAGATTTGCAATGGCATTTGCGGCAGCTACTTTCATTTCTTCATTTATTGTCTTAGCCCTTACATCTAATGCTCCTCTAAAAATATAAGGGAAGCCAATAAGGTTATTTACCTGGTTGGGATAATCTGAACGACCTGTTGCGATAATTGCATCAGACCTTACTTCTTGAACTTTTTCGGGAGTAATTTCTGGATCAGGGTTAGCACAAGCAAAAATTATTGGGTTTTTTGCCATTGATTTTACCATATCATTTGTCAAAGCATCCTTAGCTGATAAACCTAAAAATACATCTGCCCCCTTTATCGCTTCCTGTAATGTTCTAAATTTTGTGTCTACCGCATGCTTAGATTTCCATTGATCTAGTTTATCTCTGCCTCTATAAATTACTCCCTTACGATCACACATTATTACATTTTCATTTTTAACTCCTGAATTTTTAAATAACTCTGTACAAGCGAGAGCTGATGCCCCAGCTCCGTTAACTACAACTTTTACATCCTTTATAGACTTTCCAGTAATATCAAGTGCATTTATTAATCCTGCAGTCGTTATAATAGCCGTTCCATGTTGGTCATCATGAAATATAGGAATATCAACTAACTCCTTTAGCTTTTCTTCAATTATAAAGCAATTTGGTGCTGCAATATCTTCTAGATTAATACCACCAAAAGTAGAGGATATATTTTTTATAGTATTTATTATCTCTTCATTATTTTCGCTATCTACTTCAATATCTATAGAATCTATATCTGCAAATCGTTTGAATAAAACAGCCTTACCCTCCATGACAGGCTTTGAAGCTGCTGCACCAAGATTTCCCAATCCCAAAATTGCAGATCCATTACTTATTACCGCTACCAGATTTCCCTTAGAGGTATAGTCATAAGATAGGTTGGAGTCTTTACTTATTTCAAGTACAGGAGACGCAACTCCTGGAGAATAAGCAAGGGCCAGATCTCTCTTGGTTGTCATTGGCTTTGATGGAGTAATCTCAATTTTCCCAGGTTTTCCTGAAGAATGGAAATCCAAAGCCTCTTTTGCTGTATAATGTTCAATCTTATTTTTTTTCATTTGATTTAATTAGATATACAAATAGAGCTAAATTAAGACTAATATGATTTATGAACTTAATTAAGTCAACAGGTACATTCAGTATCTTTGTTATTTTTAGTAGAGTTCTTGGTTATTTGAGAGATGTTTTAATTGCAATTTACTTAGGCTCAGGACCTATAGCAGACGCATTTTTTGTAGCTTTTAGAATACCAAATACTTTCAGAAGACTTTTTGCAGAAGGATCTTTTAATGCTGCATTTGTGCCTAGCTATTCATCCGAATTAGTAAAAGGCAAAGAAAAAGCTAAAAAATTCGCAAATGATGCTTTCAATTTTTTGATGTTGGGACTTTTAGTTTTAGTAACATTAATTGAAATTATGATGCCTGGTTTTATTTACTTGATAGCACCTGGTTTTTATGAAGATCAGAGTAAATTAGAATTAACAATTTTACTTACTAGAATTACTTTTCCATTTTTACTATTTATAAGTTTAGCATCTTTTTTCTCTGCAATATTAAATTCTCACAATAAGTTTGGCGTCGCTGCAGCTGCACCAATTATTCTTAATATAATTTTAATAATTATAATTGTTTTACAAAAAAAATCTAATCAAGATCTTGTGATATATTTATCTTATGGGGTATCATTTGCAGGCTTCATCCAATTAATTTTCGTTTATTATTTTGCTAAAAAATATTTTTCCCCAAATTTAAATTTTAGATTTAAGGTCACAAATAAAATTAAAGATTTCTTCAGGAAGTTTTTACCAGGAATTTTTTCTTCGGGAGTTACACAAATAAATATTCTTGTTGGTACGATTATTGCATCTTTTCAAGCAAGTGCTGTTTCCTATTTATATTATGCAGATAGAATTTACCAAATAAATCTTGCTATTGCTGGAATTGCTATTGGAACTGTTATACTGCCAAATTTAAGTAGATATATAAAAACGAGAAACATTAATAAAATAAAATTTATACAAAACAAATCTTTTGAACTTTGTTTATTTTTGAGCCTACCTGCATCTATGGCTTTAGTTGTTGGATCTGAGGAAATTACATCTGCACTTTTTGGTTATGGTGCTTTTGATAAATTAAGTGTTTTAAATTCATCAAAAGCATTATTTTATTTTGCTCTAGGATTACCTGCTTTTGCTATAATTAAAGTTTTTTCTACTTTTTTATTTGCTAGGGATGATACGAAAACTCCTTTTTACTATTCTCTTATTTCTGTTGCAATAAATATAACAATAAGTTTATCACTTTTTAACAAAGTAGGGTTTATAATTATACCAATCGCAACCAGTATATCTTCATGGTTAAATGTTTTGTTATTGTTTTATAAATTGTCAACAAATGACTATTTTAAGATTCACAACATTTTAAATTTTTTAAATTTAAAAATTCTAATAATGTCGATAGTTTCTATGTTAGTATTTTACTTATTTATAAATATATTTAATGATTATCTATTATATGAAAGTAAATTTAAATTATTAACTATAATTGGATTAGTATTTATGACTATTATAATTTATATTTTAATATCATTATTAACAAAAACATTTAAATATTCAGATATTAAACTAAAGTACTAAAAATATGAGTAAAAAAATTTTTTCTGGAGTCCAACCATCAGGAAATCTTCACTTGGGCAATTATATAGGTGCTATTAAGAATTTTGTAAATTTACAAAATGACACAAATAATTTTTGTATTTATTGTGTTGTAGATTTACATGCAATAACTGTAAGACAAAATCCAGAAGAATTAAAAAAAAATATTAGAGAAACTACTGCTGCATTTATAGCAAGCGGTCTGGATTATAAAAAAAGTATAATTTTTAATCAATCTTTAGTTCCTGCGCATTCTGAGGGATCTTGGATATTGAGTTGCGTTGCTAGAATGGGCTGGTTAAATAGAATGACACAATTTAAAGAAAAGGCTGGCAAAGATAAAGAAAAAGCAAGTGTAGGACTTTATATTTATCCAATACTCATGGCAGCTGATATACTTCTTTATGATGCAACCCATGTTCCAGTGGGAGAAGATCAGAAACAACATTTAGAACTTTCGAGAGATATAGCAAACAAATTTAATTCAGATTTTAACTCTCCCAATTTTTTTATTACTCCTGAACCTTTAATACAAAAAAATTTTGCGAGAATAATGAGTTTAAAAGATGGAAAAAAAAAAATGAGTAAATCTGACACTTCGGAATTAAGTAGGATTAATTTAAACGACAGCACTGACCAAATTTTAAATAAAATTAAAAAGGCAAAAACTGACTCTAAGCCAATACCTGATAGTGAAAATGGATTATCTAATAGGCCTGAAGCAGAAAATTTATTAGGAATTTATTCCAGTCTAAGTGATCAAACAATGACTCAAACTATTAATGAGTTTTCAGGAAAAAATTTCTCAGAATTTAAAGAAAAATTGGCAAGCTTAGTTGTAGATAAGATTACTCCAATTTCTTTAGAAATAAACAAATTATTAAAAGATGAAAAATTCATTGATAAAGTGCTGAACGAGGGTGCTCAAAAAGCAAATGAAATTGCATCTCATAAAATGAAAAATATCAAAAAAATCATTGGTTTTTAATAATAATTAAATCTTTAAAAAAAAAATTTTATATTTATATACAATTTATGTTTGTGCAGACTTTAAATACACCAAATCCAAATTCGCTTAAGTTTTTGCCTGGCGAAAAAGTTTCCCTATCAGGACCAGTTGAATTTACAGAAAAAAAACAAACTACGAATGAGCTTGTACGAAATATTCTTTCAATTAACGGAGTTAAAGGGATTTTCCTTTCAGATGATTTTATATCTGTAAATAAAAATGATGAAAAAGATTGGGAAGATATTAAACATATTATTATATCTTTCATTAATGAATTTTATTCAGATGGAAATAAACATGTGTATGAAGCTTCATTAGATAAAAATGAGGAAAATAATTTAGATGATATTGAAAAGAAAATTATAAATCTTCTAGAAACTAAAATTAGGCCCGCAGTAGCTAGAGATGGTGGGGATATTAAATTTAAGGAATATAAGGATGGAAAAGTAAAAGTTGAGATGCAAGGAAGCTGCTCGGGTTGTCCAAGCTCAACTATGACGTTAAAACGTGGTGTTGAAAACTTACTTAAACATTACATACCAGAGATCACAGAAGTTATTACAGTTTAAAAAATATTTTTTTATGATAAATAACCTAAAGTTTAAATCTATGGATATTAAATCATTGAGAAAAATTCTTTTAAAAAAAGGATTTTTATTGTCAAGAAAATCAGTTGTAACAAAACAAACTAGTCTACACAATTTATACAAAATTTCTTTACTATCTTTAATAATTATTTTGTTTTTTTATTTCCTTCCTTTTTCAGTAAATTTTGCTGAAAAAATTTTAAAACCTAACTTAGAAATAGAAAATTCATCAAATCAGAAACTGACCCAAGTGTTGGAAGGCAAATTTTTAGATGAAGAATTTAATAGTGAAAATGGTTCAAATACTGATCAAGACTTAGTTTACCAAGAATTATATGGAGAGGTTACCGAGGAAGATTCCTTAGAGACAGGGGTTAGGTTAAAGGCTTCAGTATTATATCAGCTTTTTGAAGATACAAATTATAATTTGAAAGATGTTAGACTAAATAAAATTGCTAAACCTGTAGAAATTGGAAAATTGCCTTATGAATTAAAAGAAATTCAAAATACAAAAAAAAGAAAAGAATTATTTATACAAATTGTATTACCTCTTATCCTTGAAGAAAATAATAAAATTTTATTAGATAGGAAAAAACTATTTGCAATTCTTAATAAAAATAACAATTCAAAGTCAGATGATATTTGGTTAAATAAGAAGTTCAAGCAATATGGTATTTCAAAAAAAAATATACCAACTTTAAAAAGAAGAATGGATATAATTCCAGTTTCAATGGCTATAGCGCAGGCTGCAAAAGAAACAGGCTGGGGAACATCGCGATTTGCACTTGAGGGAAACGCGTTATTTGGACAATGGACTTATACAGACAAAGGTATCAAACCAGCTGCTGCAGAGGCAGGAACAAAACATAAGGTAATGATGTTTAATGTACTAAAATCCTCAGTTAGAGCCTATGCAAGAAATTTAAATACTCATAAATCATATAGAAAAATGAGATATGTTAGGGCCATCCAAAGAGACAACAATGGCAAATTAAATAGTTTAGAGTTGGTGGATTTTCTTGATAATTATGCTGAAACCGGAAAAGAATATACAATTATATTAAAAAAAATTATTGAACAAAACTCATTAACAGATTTTGATGATGTAAAAATTTTACCAGACAGTGAAGCTGCAAAAAATTTGATTTAGTTTTCTTTTATATTTTTAATAACAAATTGAATACCAAACCATCTCCATCCATCCTCATCTTTTAGAGAACAGTTGATTCTTCCTCTTCTTGTATTGAATTTATCTTCAAAATTAATTTTTAGAAAATTTCTTTCTATTTCTAATTTTGATTGATCCCATCCATTACCTTCATTAGAAAAGCAGTTTATATTATTAATATTCTGATCTTTAAAAAATTCTATTTTCACTTTGGGTGGATTGTTAATTTCTAACATTTTTTCTTCTGGATAAACTTTTTTATATTGTAAAGGTAGTAGTTTAACTAGAAAACTAAATCTTTCCATATTACCATATTTTTCATTAATCGGAAATCTTGGCAATTCATATTTATCTTTATTTAAATCAATCACACCTGAGTGTTGTCCAAACGCAAAATCAAAGTATTTGCTGATATATTCCTTTTGTTTTGAATTCCATTCCCCAAATGGGTATGAAAAAAAAATAGGGTTGTATCCTAAATTACTTCTAAATATAGCTATTGATTTATTTATATCTTCCTTAAATTTATCAAAACTGAAGTTCACTAAATAATCATGAGAATGAGAGTGGTTACCTATGGTAACAAAGTCGTATTTTTCAATTTCTTTAATTTCATCCCATCCCATATACCCCTTTTTCCCAATAGCTTCTGTAGAAATAAAAATTACAAAAGGTATTTTATTTTTCTTTAAATACGGCCAAGCATGTTGGTAAAATGATAAATATCCATCGTCTATAGATAATAAAAATTTTTTTTCTAATTTTTCTTTTGAAAAAACTTCTGGAAGAACTGTAGGATTTAGAAATTGATATCCAGAAGTTTCAATAATCTTGACATGCTTTTTAAAAACGTCCATTTGAATGTTTGTTGATGGATATTTTGACTCATTAAACCTGTGATACATAATAGAAACAATTCCTTTCTCATTAGCAAAATATTTACTATAAGTTTCCGAATATGCTATTTCTGTTTGAAAAAAAATTAATATGAACAACTTAATTATAGACACTGCTGGCAAAAAAATAATTTTAAAAATCATAACTAGCAATAAAGAGTATAATATTCAGCACGATAACTGTAGAGAAAACTTTGATGAATTAGTAAAACTAGTTTTTAATTTTCTTGCTGAAAATCAGGTAAATTTATCAAAAATAGATAACGTTTTTGTAAATCAAGGACCAGGCAAATATACTAGTATTAGATCAGCAATTAGCGTTGTGAAGGCAATTAAAATTTCAAAAAAAATAAGTATTTATGGCTATTATTCAGATCAAATTGCCGATAATAACTATCTTATTTTATTAGAGTTATTAAAAGAAGGAAGGTTGACAAAAGATTTTATTCAACCAAAATATTCAAATTAATTAAAATATATGAATGAAACCATTGAACAAAAATGCATTGCAAAAGGGGTAAAACTCACAGACCAAAGAAGGATTATTGCAAAAGTTATATCTGAGTCCAAAGAAGCATATGGCGAGTCTGATCATCCAGATGTTGATGAATTGTATAATAGAGTTTCTAAAATAGACTCAAAAATCAGTATTGCTACAGTTTACAGAACTGTAAAATTATTTGAAGAATCTGGAATATTAACCAAGCATGATTTCAAAGGTGGAAAAGCAAGATATGAAGAATTAAACGAAAGCCACCATGATCATTTGATTGATGTAAAAACTGGTGAGATTATCGAATTTGTTGATGAAGAAATTGAAAAACTTCAAAAAAAAGTTGCTGAAAAATACGGTTATGATCTTGTTGATCATAAGTTAGAACTTTATGGAGTAAAAAAAAAGGTAAGTGAATAAAAAAATTTTCATTAAAACATTTGGTTGTCAGATGAATGAGTACGACAGCAATAGAATTTATGATATTGTAAAAGAGATTGGATATGAAAAATCAAACGATCAAGAGAATGCAGATTGTTACGTTATAAATACTTGCCATATAAGAGATAAAGCAAAAGAAAAAGTTTTTCATGAGGTTGGCAGAATAAAAAAAACATATTCTAATAAAAAAAAACCAGTAATGGTAATTGCAGGATGTGTTGCTCAAGCAGAAAATCAAGAAATTTTGAAAAGAGAGCCTTTTATTGACGTTGTTATAGGTCCTCAATCTTATCATAAAATAAACAAAATATTAGACAACTTTCAAAACAATAAAAAAGAAGACGAAACAGAATTCGATACAATCGCAAAGTTTGATTTATTAGAAAAAACCAAAAATTCCAATAGTAAAATATCTTCATTTTTAACTGTGCAAGAAGGTTGTGATAAGTTTTGTCATTTTTGTGTGGTTCCTTATACAAGAGGCCCTGAGTGTTCAAGATCATTTAAAACGATAATACAAGAAGCAGAGGATCTTATAAAGAATGGGGCAAAAGAAATAACTTTGCTAGGTCAGAATGTTAATGCATATAGTTTTAAGGAAAAAAATAACGAATATAGAATTTCAAATTTAATAAACGAACTTGAAAAGTATTCCGAACTACAAAGAATAAGATATACGACTTCCCATCCTGTAGATATGACACCAGACTTAATTGATTGTTATTCTACAAACAAAAAATTAATGCCCTTTATTCATTTACCTATACAGTCTGGCTCAAATAGAATTTTAAAATTAATGAATCGAAAGCATAAAGTTGAACATTACTTAGATATTCATAAAAAGTTAATGAAAATTAATCCTTCAATTAAAATATCAAGTGATTTTATTGTAGGTTATCCAGGAGAAGAAAAAAATGATTTTGAACAAACAATAGAATTAATTAAGGAAATTAAATTTATTAATTCTTTTTCATTTATCTTTAGCCCACGTCCTGGAACAACAGCATCAAAACTACAGGAGATAGATAATAAAACTGCAAAAAATAGATTGATTGAGCTTCAATCTTGTTTGTTTGAAAATCAAATTAATCATAATAAATCACTTGAAAATCAAGATATAGATGTACTTGTTGAAAATAGAATTAAAAGTCAAAATAAGTATTTTGGAAGAAATGAATTTCTAAACTCGGTTATTTTTGACGCTGACCAGAATGATATTGGAAAAGTAGTCAAAGTTAATGTGGAAAATAGTAACCAAAACACACTTTTTGGAAAAATTAATAATAATATGAAAGCTGCATAATTTGAACAATCCTGTTTCAAAAAAAATTAAATCAGATCTTAAATTTGTGTATTCAGAAAATAGTACTCTGAGTGTTATTTTTACAAAAAATGAAGATTTACTTGGTGTGGCAGGAGAATTTAATAACAATATTAAGGAATTAGAGAAAGCGACCGGTACATCAATATATTCAAGAGGAAACTCAATAATTTTGAAAAATGATCAAAAGAAAAATGAAATAATTAAAAATGCTATTAGTTTTTTATATGACCAGTATATAATCAATGGAACAATTGAAAAAAAAGATATAATTTCCTCTACTAATAAGTTTATGATTGAAGAAAAAAATAATTATAAAGAAAATATAAATTATATAATTAAAACTCCAAAAAAATCTGTCATTCCGAGATCTGAAAAACAAAAGAAATATGTTAAAGCTTTAAGAGAAAGCGATGTAATAATTTCTAGTGGACCAGCTGGAACTGGAAAAACCTTTCTTGCAGTTGCAGTAGCACTAACAATGCTTTTAGAAAAAAAAATTGAGAGAATAATTTTATCTAGACCAGCGGTTGAAGCAGGTGAAAGATTAGGTTTTCTCCCAGGCGATATGAAGGAAAAAGTTGATCCATATTTAAGACCTTTATATGACTCTTTATACGATCTGTTAGATTTTGAAAAAATACAAAAAAAAATTGAAGTCGGAGATATAGAGATTGCGCCATTAGCTTTTATGAGAGGTAGAACTTTAAAAAATTCATTCGCGATATTAGATGAAGCACAAAATGCGACCGATACTCAAATTAAAATGTTTTTAACAAGAATCGGCGAAAATTCAAAAATAGTAATTAATGGAGATCCTTCTCAAGTTGATTTACCGAATAAAAATATATCTGGCTTAGGTAGATCAAAAAAAATACTTGGACACCTAGATGAAATAACATTCGTGGATTTTGATCATAAAGATGTAGTTAGACATCCATTAGTATCAAAAATAGTTAAAGCTTATTCCATAAAGCAAAATAATGATTAATGCTGAAGTTCAGCTTGAATCAAATAATTGGAATAAAATTATTAAAAATCCAAATAAATTAATTTTAGAAACAATTAAAAAATTTCCAAAAGATTATAAATTTTTAAATAAAAGAATTTATATAACTGTGTTATTAACAAATAACAAAAAAATTCAATTACTAAATAAAAATTTTAGAAAGAAAAATAAACCAACAGATATTCTTTCTTTTCCATTTTTTGATAAACAAGACCTAAAAAAAAATTTAAAAAATAAAAAAATTTATCTAGGAGATATTGCAATTAGCTATGAAGAATTTTTAAAAAAGAATAGAGATGATTATAAAAATGGCTTTATCAAGATATTTATACATGGATTTTTACATCTTTTAAACTTTGATCATAAGTCAAACAAGGAATTTAAAAAAATGAGATTAATTGAAAATAAATTATTTCAAAAAGTAAAAGGGTAAGTTGAACATTAAAAAAAAAAATTTATTTGAAAGTATATATATTCTTCTGATTGGGATAATTTCTTCTTTCAGCTTAC
>CETM01016923.1_pt1 | contig 18902 bp, 20 predicted proteins | sample 361451 | NCBI WGS metagenome assembly CETM01 (sample SAMEA2622690, study PRJEB7988) | marine metagenome | isolation source: saline water (ENVO:00002010), including
TCGTCATTTACTGATTTTACCTGTGCAGTTCTTGGGGTTGGAGACGATGGGCATACGGCTTCCTTATTCCCAGGTTCCAGTGCGTTAGTTGAAAAAGGAGCAAAGTTTGTCGCAACAAATGTAGAAGCTCATCCACGTATAAGACTTACAGCAACATTTGAACTACTAGCTCAAATAAAGAATGTATATTTGCTTATTACTGGTGATGGTAAAAAAGATATAGTTGCAGAAATTATAAAAGGAGAAGCAAATATACCTGTAAACAGACTTATAAATAGTAGGAACGAGACACATCTCCTAACAGATCAATTGTAGAACTACTCTCAAAAGAATTGTTTAAGACCTAGAATAAATATGAGTCGCTTTTTGTGTCAGAAGAACCACTAACACAATCCACAACCCTGTTGGATGCGACTCATATGGAAAATTAAAATCTAATTATTAACTTGAGTATGAGGATTTTTGATACTGTTATATAATTAAAGACCATGGAAATACTTAGAACACCTGATGATAGATTTGAGAACCTAGAAGACTGGGATTTTGAACCAAGATACAAAGAAGTAAATTCTGATTATGGAAATATAAGAATTCATTACATAGACGAAGGGTCGGATAATAGCGAAATTGTTTTACTAATTCATGGGGAACCTAGTTGGGCATATCTATATAGAAAAATGATTGACCCTCTTGTTGAAGCTGGGAAAAGAGTAATTGTTCCAGATCTTCCAGGATTTGGTAGATCAGATAAGTTAAGCGATAGAGAAGGCTACTCATACGAGAAATATGTTTCATGGATGTCAGACTGGCTAACATCATTAGATTTATCGAATATAACGCTATATGGTCAAGATTGGGGAGGTTTAATAGGATTAAGACTTGTTACAGCATTCCCTGACAGATTCTCAAAGGTTGTTGCAGCAAACACCATGTTGCCTACTGGTGATTATCATCCAGGAGAAGCTTTCCTTAAATGGAAAGAATACTCCCAGACTGTAGAAGACTTCCATGCAGGGGGAATAGTAAAAGGAGGTACCGTTAGGGAAATTTCTCAAGATACAATTGAAGCTTATAATGCTCCCTTTCCTGATAATTCATACAAAGAGGCTGCAAGGCAATTCCCTACTCTTGTTCCAATAACTCCAGATGACCCCAGCTCTCAGATAAATAGAGATGCTTGGGAAATATTAAAAGAGTGGGATAAACCTTTCCTCTGTGCTTTCAGTGACAGTGACCCTGTAATGGCAGGTGTCGATAAAGCTTTTATGAAGCTTGTCCCGGGAACCAAAGGAATGCCTCATGTAACAATAGAACAAGCTGGTCATTTTCTCCAAGAAGACAATCCTGAAGATTGTGTAAAGGCTATTTTATCGATATGAAAACCGCATTTATAGTAGACGGACTAAGAACGCCTATCGGGAGGAGAGGTGGTTTACTAAAAGGCATCCATGCTGTTGATATTCTAGGTCTAGTTATTGAAGAACTAATAAAAAGAAATTCTACTGATCCTAATGAAATTGACGATGTAATTGCTGGTTGTGTTTCCCAGCTCGGCGAACAAACTGGCAATATAGGAAGAAATGCTGCACTAGCAGCAGGATTACCAGAGACAGTTCCTGGAACAACCGTAGACAGGCAATGTGGATCTTCACAACAGGCGTTGCATTTTGCAGCTCAAGGCATTATGTCCGGATCATATGAACTTGCAATAGCATGTGGTGTAGAAATGATGTCAAGAGTACCTATGGGATCAACTTTTAGCTATGAAGGACCTGAAGGAACATCGACTGCTTATGGTCCAAAGATGTATGAAAGGTATCCTGGCTTAGTCCCACAAGGACTGTCAGCAGAAATGATGGCAGAAAAATGGAATTTAAGTAGAGATGAACTAGATAACATCGCCTATTTATCGCATCAGAGAGCAATAACTGCAGCAAATGAAGGATTCTTAGATAACCAAATTCATATAATGCCAAATATCATAGAAAAAGATGAAGGAGTCCGCCCAGAAACTACTGAAGAAATTTTATCAGGACTTGATCCTGCATTCAATCCTGAAGGAGTTATCACTGCAGGAAACTCATCACAAATTTCTGATGGTGCAGCAGCATTGCTACTAGCTTCAGAAGAAGCAGTAAATAGGCACGGATTAAACCCTATTGCTAAGGTTAAAGCAATGTCAGTTGTAGGTACAGACCCCGTATTAATGCTTAGCGGGCCAATTCCTGCAACAAAAAAAGTTTTAAATAACGCCAAATTAAATCCAGAAGATATTGAACTAGTAGAGGTTAACGAAGCATTTTCTTCGGTTGTGGGAGCATGGAGAAAAGAATACCCCGAAATAGACTATGAAAGAGTTAATGCTAATGGAGGGGCAATAGCTATTGGGCACCCTCTAGGAGCAACTGGTGCAAGACTGATGACTAATCTAGTACATGAGATGAAAAGAAAAAATCTCAAATATGGCCTCCAAGCAATTTGCGAAGGTGGAGGTACCGCAAATGGTACTATTGTAGAACTGGTTTAATTAATGAAGCCACTGAAGGGGGTTAGGGTATTAGAAATAGCCTCTATCGGCCCAGGGCCATTAGCAGCTCAAACATTCTTAGAATTAGGTGCAGAAGTGATCAGGGTAAACAATCCTCACTCTTTAGATCTACTACCAAAAAATACTGACCCCTCTCTTCGAAATAGAATAAATATATCTATCGATCTAAAAGAACCAGAAGGTATAGAACTTGTCAAGAAATTGGCTGAATCTATAGATATCTTTCTTGAAGGGAACAGACCAAATGTAATGGAAAAGATAGGCCTAGGACCAAGCGATATACATAATATAAACCCTAAAGTTGTTTATATCAGGCTTACAGGTTGGGGCCAAGAAGGAGAGATTAGTAATACGGCAGGGCATGATATAAACTATCTCGCTCTATCTGGAATATTGAGCTTGCTAGGAGAAGATGGAAGTCCGCCCACTCCCCCTATAAATCTTTTAGCTGACTATGGTTCTGGAACTATGTTTGCAGTTCTTTCTGGACTTCTTGGGCTCCATGAAATTAAAACTAATAATAGGAATAAGATTACTTATGATGTAGCAATGTTTGAGGGAGCCTCTTACCTGGGTTCACTAATCTTTGGACTTAATGATTCAGGTATGTGGAGTAATAAGAGAGGTACTAATTTACTAGATGGAGGTGCTCCATTTTATAGGTGTTATGAGACAAAAGATAATAAGTTTGTTGCAGTTGGTGCATTGGAAAAAAAATTTTACAAGGAACTAATTACGCATTTGGGGCTACCAGAAGATATGGTTGATAAACAAATGGAAGTTAACTTATGGCCTGAACAAAATAAAAAATTAACAAAAATTTTCTTTAGCAAAACTAGAGATGAGTGGGAGGAGATATTTAAAAATACTGACTGTTGTGTGACTCCAGTGCTTACTTTAGATGAAGCTAGAAACCACCCTCATGCAATAGCAAGGGAGTCATTTTCTGAAAATCTACCTAGAGGTAATAATATCCTTGAAAATAAAAAAGAAGAATACCCAAAAACTTCAATCCATTCAATTTTTGAAGATCTTAGAGTCAGCAAAGAATTCATAGATAGAGTTGAAAAAAAAGGTATTTTGTCAATAGAATAAGAATATGCCTATAGACCCTGAATTACTAATTAATAAAGAGTTAGAAGCGGTAGAAAGCTCTTGGGAAGAGGATAGAGTCCTCCTGTATAATATAGCTGTTGGCGCAAACAATGATCCGATGGATAAAAGCGACCTACAATTTACTTTAGGGCCGAAACCAAAAGTTCTTCCTTCGTTTGCAGCATGCATATATCCTATGGAATCAGTTTTTTCAATAATTGGTTCTGAGGGGCTTGACGTTCCTCTAACATCTCTACTTCATGGAGAACAAAAAATTACATTACATCAAGAAATACCCTCTAGCGGTACTGCTTTGACTAAAGCAAAAATTACAGCTGTTGAAGATTACAAAAAATTTGCATCTGTCACTATAGAAGCAACTTCTTATATCGAAGGAGAGGAATTAGTTACAGGAGAATCAATAATGCTATTTATCGGTGAAGGAGGATTTGGAATAAAACCTGAGAAAAAAGAAAAAATTTCTACCCCTGATTCTAAACCTGATGAAGTAATTGAATACAATACTATGGAAAATCAAGCAATACTGTACCGAATTCCTTCTGGTGACAATAATCCTTTACATGTGGATCCTGATTTTGCAAAAATGGCTGGTTTTGAAAAGCCAATATTGCACGGATTATGTACCTATGGAATAACTGCGAAAAAGCTCCTTACAAGTTTTTTTGATAACGAACCTTCAAATGTATCTGAAGTCTCAACAAGATTCAGCGGACCGGTAACACCTGGGAATACCCTTCAAATTAATGCTTGGAATGAAGATTCTTATATTATTGCAGAAGTCACCGAAAAGGAAACCGAGAAAGTTGTACTAAAAGACTTTTTAATGAAAAAAAATAAAACTTAGTACATTATTGTTTTAGTTAGGTGATGAGGCCAATGAGTTGCATGGTAAGTCTTCCATAAACGCCAATCAAGTTGAGGTATAATTATTCTTTTTTCAGAAGGTCTCAACTTATTTATTTCTTCCGTTAAAAGTGAGGTTGCATATAAAGAATGTGATCTGATTTCTATTTCTTTTTGTGAGGAAGCAGGAATTTCTACTCCATCATTAATGTCCCTCTTTAATTCTCCTGAGTAATCAGTTATCTCGAATAAATTAAGAGCAACAGGGATTATATAATCTGCAAAAGCACTCATTCTGTGAATATCTTCTAGCTTAAAGTATCCAGTATGGGATAGGGCTGCATGGATACCCCAGTATCCTAATTGTGCAAGTTTATAAAATTTTACTTCGTCGCCTTGAAAATCAGAAACATCATTAAATCTAGGAAATTCAGTTACCAGCTTTTCTACTAACCCTTCTCCATTGTGATAAAGTTTCTGAGGGCATGAATTGATAAATGTAATCCAAGACCCTTCATATGAATCAACTAGTTTAACACCCACTTGGTTGAGAATTGTTAAACGTTCTTCTAACATAGGCATTTTAATGTTGCCTTTAAATATTTTCTCCAGGTCTTGAATTGTTAAGCCCGCCATGACATCCCCGCTTGTTAAATCACGGCCTGAAGCAATAGTCCTATTTAATTGATGGATTACAGCTTCGCTATCTGAAAGAACAGATCCACTATCTTTTACCTCATATTTAATCTGACTGTCGAAATCTGTAAAAGCAAAATTGATACATGACATGAGCATAGTAGATTTAATGTGTTCTTCCGCAAAATCTTGTGTCTGTATATCTTGTGAGGAATTACGTAAAGGGAATTCTTCATACGCCATCCAAGACGCTACTTTCTTTATCTCGTCAATTTTTGTACTCACATAAACTGATTTATCAATAACTGGGATTACAGATTCTACAACCGGATTATTATCGTGAGAGCTCATATTTATCAATATATCATTTTAATTATCAGTTATGCTAATTTATTTTCTTTTAATATAATGCTTTTATGAATAGTTCATCGCCAACAATTTGTGTTGTTGGAAGCTCAAATATTGATCAAATAGCATATACAGATAGAGTCCCTGAAAGTGGAGAAACTCTAATTGGTAAAAGCTTTGAAATGGGCTTTGGTGGGAAAGGTGCGAACCAAGCTATTATGGCAGGCATATTAGGTGCAGATACTTATATGATTACCTGTTTAGGTGATGATCCTTATGCCGAAATGACAATAGAAAATTACAAAAAATCAAATGTTAATATCGACTACATCCAAAGGGTTGCGGGCTCAAGTGGTGTCGCTCCTATTTGGGTTGAAGAAGATGGAACAAATAGAATTATTGTAGTATCAGGTGCCAATGACCACTTAAATCCTGAAGAAGCAATAAAAGGAATCGATAAAATTGATAAATTATCTGTAGTCGTTGGACAGTTTGAGATACCACAAGAAGCAACATGTAAAGTTTTCCAGCATTGTAGAGAAAAAGAAATACAAACGATACTAAACCCTGCACCAGCCCAAGATGTAATAGAAGGTTTATTAGAAGTTTCAAACTGGTTTATTCCGAATGAAGTTGAGTTCAAGATAATTAGTAATGGTGGGGATGCCGAATCAGATGAAGATATAATTAATTTTTCCAAAGAAATTGCTTCTGAATTAATTATTACCATAGGAGAAAATGGAGCAGTAACAGTAGAAGATGGTAAAGTAGTTCGTATGCCTGCCCCAAAAGTAAATGCTGTCGATACAACTGGAGCAGGAGATGCATTTATTGGTGCATTTTCATATGGCATAGGTTCAGGCAAAACTAAGATGGACTCAATACAACTAGGAATAGAAAGGGCTAGTGATTCGGTTACCAGAAATGGTACCCAATCTTCATTCAGGTAATTTATGGAACCATTGCCACTAGAAGACCAGATTAATATTCTCATCATCTTGGTTACCCTATTCGTCCTTTTCTGGCTCGATGAAAAAAGATTGAGAAATGAGTTACCTTTTCTAGAAAAATATTATGAAAAATTTCCTCAATATACCAAAAATCAGAAAGAAGGTTTTTTTCTTGTAGTAATTGCTGCTGTCGGTTCCATCTTTAGCATCTACCTCGCATTATCTAGCATCCTTCTAGTTATCGGTCTGTATAAATTGTGGAAGGATAGACCCTAAGAGTCACTCGACCAAAATCTAACTTTTGGATAAATAGGGTCATCGATGTTTCTAGAAACCAGCATAATAGATACGAAACAAGAGATTAATATTGCAATAAAAATATAAAAGATAGGTAAATCTTTAATAAATAATGAGACGAGTAACGGGAGGAGTACGAAACCCGGCATCCGGAATATCCCTAGCATTGCATTTATACTTCCAGCATCCCCAGTCGGAGCAAGCTCAATAGCAATATTACTTAATGAGTTAAGAAAGCAACCTAATCCTATCCCAGTAAAAAGAAAAATAAAATAGTGAAATTGAATTGGGTCTAGTAGATACAAAACAGTTGCAAACGAGTGAAAAGCAAGTCCTAATATATATGTCAACCGGAAACCGCTAACCTTACCTAGAAATGGAACAATAAAGCTTCCGATACCTTGTCCTACAAAAATAAGCGCTACCCATTGAGCCAAGATTGACTTATCAAATCCTTTGTCCAAAAGCCAAATACTATAAAATGGGGAAATTGCTTCTGGAAAAGCACAAATCATGTTTGCGATACAAAAATATTTTATTTCTTTATTCGAATTGTATATATTTTTCCACTCTAAAAACTTTTTGTTTATTTCTGAAATAAAATTAATTTGACTTTTTTTCTTAACGACATCTTTTGGTTCTCTTATCAGCAGCAAGGAAACAAGAGAGAAAGTAGTAATAATTATTACCAATAGTAAGGATTCTCTATAACCATTGACTATTGTTGTTGAGGAAATAATGCCCTCTGCATAATTGCTTAATGCAAAACCTGTCACTGATGAAAGAGAGAGATTTAAAGCAAAAAATAATGAGCGCCTTTTATATAAGATTCTAGAAACCATGTCAAAATACGAAGGCAAAATTGCTCCTGCACAAAAAATAAATAAAGAATAGAATAAGAAAAATAAATTTAGCTGTGTTTCAGAACTGAAATCTGGAGAGAGAGACCAAAATAAAAGTAAGATAGCTAATCTTTCTCCCAACGCCCATTTGACGACATCTGATTTAGCATATGACTCCTTTTCCCTAAAGGCACTTGTTATAAACTGGGAAAAAAATACTCCAAGAAAAAATATAGAGATGATTAAAGGTGGAAGAAACCAAAGATTAGTTAGCTGATTAACTACATCAGGTACAAATCCTGTTGGGATCATCATCGAATATGCTGCTCCAAAACCAAGGGCATCGATCATTAAAAGTGAAAAATTAAACGCGTAGTTTTTCTTTATATAATCTTGATTATTTTGAGACATTAAGGTTAACTTCTACCGAAAAGCCTTATAGCTAAAGTTGCTCCAAAAATAATAAGCAAGAATGCTGAACCACAGAATACTACAATAGCTGTGCCTACCCCTGGAGTTAATTGAAAACCCCCAACTGGAAGAAAGGCGTTCATGTAAATTCTTCCCCAGAAAACGATAATTAGAGGTACTAGTGCAAGTAATGACAAAATTGTTTCCTTGTATGTGAAAGGAGTATATTTTATTAGAGTTCTTTCATTGTCAGAACCAAATGCTCTAGTTTCAAGACTCATAGATAGCTGTTGAACTCTATCAATTGCACCAGCAAAAACAGGAATAATACTTGGGAGTAAGGCTTTAAAGCCTTGTGCCTGCATTGCTCTTGATTTCTGTGCAGAAAGGATAATTCCAAACTCTCTTTGAAGGATTGGAATCAACTGGAGAGTAGTTGTAATCATAAAGTTGACTGTAAATGGAACTTTTGCTCTCTGTAGTGCTGAAGATAGCTCACCAGGATGGAGAGTCATAAGCATTAATATCGACCAAGTACATATACATAAAATCCTACTACTGAAAAGCATTCCATAAATTATCGACTCTGTATGAAGTGAGAATGGTCCTAAAGTTGCTAAGAAAGTTGGGTCATCAAAAACTACCGGAGGCGCTACAGATTGTAAAAATATCATAGCAAAAGCAGCAGGGCCAAAAAGAACCATGGCACGAAGATAACTTGGGAAAGTTTTACTTAAGAAAATGAATATTAAACCAACAAGAATTAGGGCATAGTTAATATATGGATTTTTGTTATAGAAACAAAAAATGCCGAATGAAATTACCCAATAAAACTTTACAAATGGATGTCCCCTATGAAAAAAAGTATCACCGGGAACATATGCGCCTACTGGTACTCGTGCCATTTACTCCTCCACTCCTATATCTAAACTAGAATCAAGAATCATTTTAACAGATTCGCTCATATTGTCCTTATACTCTTCCTTAGAAAGAGACTCCCCCCTGGCTTGATCTCCTGCCACTAGAAGAACCGCCCCTGTCCTAACCTTTCTATAAGACCCTACAACAAAAATTGTTGCAGCTTCCATTTCTGAACATAAGACTCCTCCTTTAACCCAAGCATCCCATTTTTGCTTAAGTTCTTCTGCAATAGGCATTTTTTCAGGGTTATGCTGGCCATAGAATGAGTCTTTTGATTGAACAATTCCTAAATGATAAGCAATATTATTCTTGATAGCCGAATCCTTTAAAGCCATCGTCATATCATGTGATGCAACAGCAGGAAACTCTATTGGCATATACTGAACAGAAGTACCTTCATACCTAACCGCACCTGTTGCAATAACTTTTTCTCCTACCCTTGTATACTCCTGCATAGCTCCTGAAGTACCAAGCCTAACAAATGTTCTTGCACCAACATTAGTTAATTCTTCTACAGCAATAGCAGTTGACGGGCATCCAATACCAGTAGATGTTACAGCAACCGGTCTCCCTTTATATTCACCTGTCATAGTCTTGTATTCTCTATTTTCAGCTACTAATTCTGCTTTATCAAAATGGTCCGCGATAAACTCTACTCTTCCTGGATCACCAGGCATAATAACGAAGTCGGCTATATCTCCTTTTTTTAGCTGCACATGGTATTGTATTGCTTCTTTATCATCGTCATATGCATCAAGAAGTCCTCCGATTGCTTCTTCTACACCATCTTTTTTACTCATTATTCCTCTCCTTTTCCATATGATAAATACTTTCCAATACAATGCTTGTCATATTTTTTATTGTTTCTTCATCTGATGTTTCGAGAGCAAGAATTGCTCCAGCAGCAACATTGTAAATACTTGAAAGAGTGAATAGTGTTGCAGCTTCCATTTCAGATGCACCTACAGATCCACCTTGCCAGGCTTTCCACTTTGAATCAAGATAATCAGATACGGGCATTCTAGATGGCTCTGTCTCTCCGAAAAAAGAATCTTTGGATTGACAAATTCCTACTTTTGAGTTGAACGATAACTTTTCTGAAGCCTTAATTAAGCTATCTACAACTTCAACATTGGCAAGAGCTGGAAACTCTACTGGAATATATTGTTTAGAAGTTCCATCATCTCTAACAGCAGCAGTAGCAATAAAAATATCTCCTTTTTCAGCTGTACCATCAACTGAACCTGAAGTACCAATTCTTATAAATACTTCTGCTCCTATGTAAATCAATTCTTCTACTGCTATAGCTGTAGACGGACAACCTATACCAGTAGAAACTACAGAAACTTGAACACCTTTGTAGCTGCCTCTTGCAGCATTGAATTCTCGGTTTCTTCCTTGGTGTTCAACATCTTCCAATAACTCAGATATTAATGGAACTCGGTTTGGATCACCCGGTACTATTACATACCGGGCGATATCTCCAAAACCTATTGGTAGATGTTTAACCTGCTCAACTTTATTGAACAAATAAATCTACCTTACTAATTTAATCCTTGGATCGTAAAACGGCTATGCCAGCAAATATTGTTAGAAGGCCTGATACTCCAGACATCCCAGACAACATTCCAAAGGCTTCAGCGCCTGCCATAGTTGCAGATGCCCATGGGTAAATTAAATACATTACCCCCAGGCCGATAATACCTGCTCCAAGACCATCTTTCGATGTGACTTCTCTCATATTATCTCACCACCCTTTACAATAAAGTCATAGATACAACAGTAAGTATTACACCTACTACCGTACCCGCAGTAATTAGTACTGCTTTACCCATATCCTCTTGGGCCATTATTGGACCTGTTACCTGTAAGTTTTTAGGTAACGCGCCGATAATTGCTAAAGCCAAAAATGACGATAGAATTTTATCCGCGGCAGAAACAATAATGTTACTTGAAAATACAGACTGCCACATACCAGCACCTGATGCAAGAATACCTGCAGTTAAGATGTCTGATGAGTGACCTGTCGCACCACCAAATACAAAAATTACGATTGGTGCTGCCATCAAAGAAACAAACACAGCTGATGCAACTGAAAGACCAAAGAATTTGACCTTATCGTTTGCCCAACCCCATCTTGTTCCGTAACCCCATACTAAAGCACCAACAACATTGCATGCAGCAAATGGAATTGATACTGGACCAGTGATGAATCCCATTGTTAGGTTAGTAATAACACCTACCAATGAACCCCACCAAGGACCGATTGTCATAGCGACAACAGCAGTCCCGATCATGTCCAAAAATATAGGGAGCTTAAGTGCACCTGCAACGGTTCCACCGATAACATTCAATACAGAAGCAACTGGTACTAATGCAATGACATATGTTAAAGGCACTCCTCCGCCTGTAGCACTACTAAGTTTTTGTGAATCTGTTTCGTTCACAAGCCCTCCTTTTTTAAATAAAATATCCTCCACCCAATGATTTACAGATATTTTTCTTTTCTACGAACATCCTATATGAATTCATTAGAGTTTGCTCTCAGTTTTAGTTAAATTTTTTTGAATTAGACCAATTAAAATGAGGGTGTTTTATTTTATTGCTTTTAATGCATCGTCTATTGAAAGAATTGCGTTATTTGACTTAGCAATTCCTACACTTGTTGCAAAAGAAGAAATTTGAGGAGGCTTTAGGTTTGTCTTATTCAAAACTTCATCATTTGCAAATAGTTTTGTTGGAGTATCGTCAAAAATTAGTTCTGTGTCGCACATAACAAGCACCCTGTCAGTTTCTTCTGCTACCAAAGGCATGTCATGTGAAACAACTATAACCGTTTTCCCTTGATCCCTTAATTTATGAATCGAATCTCTAATAGCCTTCACTCCAAGGAAATCTTGTCCGGTAGTTGGTTCATCAAGAATAATTACATTTGGCTCCATTGCAATTATTGATGCCATACCTACTGTTTTCCTTAAAGAGAAACCGAGCCTATATGGGTTCAAATCTAAATATTCTGTTAAAGCAAAAGCCTCAGCAATTGAAGCAACCCTAGTTTCTACCTCTTCCTCTTCTAAACCAATATTCCTTAAACCGAAAGATAATTCATGCTTAACAGATGGTGCAAAGATTTGATGATTAGGATTTTGAAACACATAGCCAACTTGCTGAGCCATGATTCCTACGGAACTCTCTAGTGAATCTAGTTCCCCAACTAGGACATTGCCTCCGGTCGGCTTTAGTAAGCCATTAAAATGTTTTACTAAAGTTGTCTTCCCAGATCCATTCTGACCAACTACAGAAATAATTTCTCCCTGATTAATAGTTACATTGACCCCTTTAACAGCCTCTACTCCATTGGGATAGGTATGGGCAAGATTGTTACAGGTAATTTTAGTTTCACTCATTATTTATATCCTTTGACTGCTTCATCCAAAGTCACAGGGGTAGAACCTTTAAATCTATCTTTTGCTTTACTCGCAAATTCAGTTACTTGTGGAACTCTTACGCCTATTTCACTTTCTTTATTTATCAAATCTGGAAATACTTCACCTGGAGTCCCCATTTTAGTTATTACACCTTCTTCTAGTAGTACTACTTTGTCTGCAAACTCAGCTATCACCTCGACCTCATGTTCTGCAATAATTACTGTTAGTCCTTCTTCCTGATTAATTTTTCGTGTAACCGTGAAGACTTCTTCTTTTCCAATCGGATCTAAGTTTGAAGTAGGCTCATCTAAAACTAATATCTCTGGCTTCATTGACAATGCTGACGCCATAGCTAAGCGTTGCTGTTGACCTCCAGAAATTTCAAAAGGAGATCTGTCTTCAAAACCTTTCAATCCCACCATCTCTAGTGCACCACCTATATTGGCCATTATAGTTTCTTTGTCTACACCAAGATTTTGAAGCCCCATTGCAACTTCCTCCAGAACTGATAGTTGGCTCATTTGAAATTCAGGATTATCAAACACACTTCCAACTTTTGTTGCTAGCTCTCTTACAGGAATCTTAGGAGGCACCTCTCCTGCAACTACAATACTTCCATACATATCAGCATTAATCATGTTGGGGACTATTCCATTAATTGCTAAACAAAGAGAAGTTTTCCCTGCGCCGTGTGCACCAAGAATCCCAACAAACTCTCCTTTCTCTACAGATAAAGTTACGCCGTTAAGAGCTGGTACATCTGTATCCGGATATTGAAGTTTTAAATCTTTTATATCAATTACAACTTCTGACATTTTCTATCTCCATAAAAGTATTTTTCCCAATAAATATAATTTAATCCAAGAATGAAATTACGTCATGCAAATTAATCAGTTAATATTAATTTATGAAGATTCCTGAATTACACCTACCCACAACTGATTCAAATTTTATTAAAGATCCTTACCCTACTCTGCGTGAATTTAGAGAAAAAACACCAATGTTTTGGGATGAAAGTAATAGCCTTTTATTTATTACTAGATATAAAGATGTTAGAAAAGTCCAATCAAGTAAAGTTTTTGGAACCACATTTAACCATATAAAGGGCTTCGAAGAATCCTCAGATAATTCAGTTAAACCCCTTACATATGTTGGGTATAAGAGAGCTGATAAGTACGCTACGTATGATAATTTTTGGAAATCAGAGGAGTTTTCATTACTAAATTTAGAAGGAGAATTGCATGGAGAACTTAGAGGGCTAGTAGCTAAAGCTTTCTTGCCTCGATCTGTACAAAAACTTGTCCCATTTATGGAAAAAAAGTCATCTGAATTATTTGATAATATACCAGATGACTCATTTGATCTTCTTAAAGATTACGCTCAACCATATTCTATAAGCATTATTGGAGAACTGCTAGGTGTCCCCGAAAAGGATAATAATTTATTTTTGGATTGGTCACATAGAATAGTAAAAATGTATGACTTCGAAGTAAGTGAAGAAGATGCGAATAGCGCTGAAGAAGCTGCAAAAGATTTCTATGACTATTCATTGGATTTACTTAATAAGAGGAGAGCAACTCCCAAGGATGATATGATAACGAGATTATCACAAGTCTCAGAAAATAATGTTTACTTAACCGATCAACAAATTATTTGTACAATAATATTACTTCTGAATGCAGGACATGAAGCTACTGTAAACACTCTCGGAAATGGTTTAAATGCACTAATTACAAATAATATAGATTTTGAAGAAATAAAGTCTAAAGAAATACCCACAAAAGATGTTGTTGAAGAATTAATTAGATGGGATAGTCCTCTACAGTTTTTTCAAAGATATGTATTAGAAGATACTGAAATTGGCGGGTATGCTTTACCTAAGAAATCCAAGGTTGCCATCCTCCTTGGATCTGCAAATAGAGATAGTGAACAATTCAATATACCGGAAGAAATCAACTTTCAGAGAGAAGAGAAGGACCATAGTAGCTGGGGAGGTGGAATTCACTTCTGTATTGGTGCTCACTTAGCACGATTAGAATTAGAGGTCTCATTTAATCATATATTGAGTAAAAATTTTAGTCTCAAAGAAAGTCCAGAAAGAACTGGTGCATTTGGTATACGAGGATTTAAAGAACTCCTAGTGTCGACTTCTACTTGAGATAGTTAATGAAATTAGTAAACTATTTTCAATTATTTTTCACATCTGCTTTATGGGGGTCTTCTTTTTTAATGATTAAGTTTTCGTTGGAAGAGCTGTCACCATTCGATATTGCGATGTATAGGATTCTTCTTCCCGCAATTGTACTAAACCTTCTCTATAGAAAAAAAGTCAAAGTATCCAAGTCTGACTATAAGTATTTTTTTATTTTAGGAATAATTTATATGGCACTACCTTTCTTTCTTTTTGCTTTAGCAGAAGAAACAATCACCTCCGCTTTAGCTGGTTTGATTAACGGCTCAACACCAATTTTTGTAGCACTAGTTGCCATAACCTTTTATAAAGAGAAAGTAACCACTACACAAAAAATACTTATAACTTCTGGTTTTCTAGGAATAATCATTCTTAGTTTTGGAGGCCAAAAAGCATTATATGGATCTACCGAGGGAATACTATACGCTCTAGGAGCATCAATTTGTTATGGAGTTTCTATAAACATGATCCAACCATTACTGAAAAAATATACTCCTATGGGAGCATTAAAAATATTGTTATTGTCTGCTAGTTTTATCTCTATTGCCTTACTAGGTCCTTTTTCTACATGGGCAATCCCCTCCTATTCAATATCTCTTTATCCAATAATTATTTTAGGACTAGGAAGTAGCGGATTTGCATTCCTAACCTTTTATCAACTTGTAGATGATGTAGGAGCAGTCCCAAGCTCAGTTACGGTGAATGTTATCCCTATATTCTCAATAATATTTGGATATTTATTTCTTGATGAAATTACGACATTAATTCAAATGGTCGGTGTAGCTATAGTGGTTGTTTCTGCTTTTTTCTTTACTCGAATTAAATCGTCAACTTAGCTTCATTTCAAAAGGTACGAATAAGGATTCAGATAAAGCGGCCAGGTTTCCATTATCATGGAACAATTCTGCTTTATAGATAGAGGAAGTAGAATCTGATTCTGATCTCCATGCTTTTACTTCGACAAATTTAATTTCGCTATCTGTTGGTTTGATATATTTAGCTGTAAAAGTTTTTGTTACTTCTGGTCTACCAATTAAGGCAGAAAGAGGACCCATAGTACCATCCATAAATGAATCAAGCATACCGCCTAGTAGGTATCCAAGAGGATTAAAAAAACGGTCTTGAATTGGGAATCGAGTTACAAGTTCATACTTGTCAGGATCGTAAGAAATGAATTCACCTTCTAGTTCCTTAAAAAAATTTGCATCAAATATTTCTTTAAAGTCTTCTAGTTCCTTACTCATAAGTATTAAAACAGCCTTTCTTTAGAAAGGCTGTTTTTACAGGGTATATATTCAATTGTTACTAACATAATAAATTTACACTGTGACAATTTATTTTCCTTTAGGATGCCAAACTGTTTTTGTCTCAAGAAATGGGATTAAAGACATGATATCCATAGATTCATTAACCCTATATGTCCTTTTAACTGATTCTGAACCACTTTCTTGAATCTTTTTGTAATCATCGTTGTTAAAATCACTTGCAACTGCAATTCCTCTAATTTCAACGTGCTTACTTATATCTTCAATTATCGCATCATATTCTCCAGTAAGAATATTCCATGCCCCAGGTGGCATGTCAGAATTGTGAACATCTTCTGAGAGCATCACTGACAAAAGGCCTGCCCCATTATTAAGCATAATTACTGAACACCCCACTGTTAAAGGAGGAAGTACTGATAGCACTAATCCGTGAAGAGACAGAGAGTCTCTTGGAAAGACAAATGTAACCCCAAGGGGTTCTTGGTGTGAAATGTTTAAGTAAGATCCTGATACAGGATTTAAATTTCCAATAAGCTGTTCCCATTTATCAGCTAAGCCTGAATACCAAATTAGAGCCTCTATAGCTTTCTCTACATCTTTCTTAGCTGTATCAGACTTAACTCCAGACTCTTTAAGCAACTCAACATAAGAGGACTTCCGCCCCTCTATCATTTCAGACAGCCTATAAAGAACTTGGGCCCTATTGTAAGCTGTAAGCCCAGACCAAGATGAGTAACCTTGCTTTGCAGAGGAAACTGCGTCTCGAATGTCTTTCTTTGAAGCCTGTGGGAGTTCAATAACTTCTTTATTTTGCTTTATTGAATAAGTCCTTCCTGACTCAGAGCGAATAAACTTATTCCCAACAAACATTTTATATGTTTTACGTACTTCGTTCATCTTGACTCCTTTAAGTAAGATAAAAGACCGTGTCTTCCCCCTTCTCTACCAAAGCCAGATTCTTTATATCCTCCGAATGGAGATGCTGGATCAAACTTATTAAAAGTATTAGACCAAACAACACCTGCGTCAAGTTTATCTGCTGTCCATAGAATTTTTGATCCCTTCTCTGACCATATTCCTGCTGACAATCCATACTCGGTATTATTTGCGATCTCCACTGCTTCCTCTGGTGTTCTAAATGAAATAGTAGTTAAAACAGGTCCAAAAATTTCTTCTCTAGCTATACGATATGCAGGCTGTACCTTGGTAAATAAGGTTGGTTTAAACCAAAATCCGTTTCCTGGAAGCTCACACTCAGTCTGGAATATAGTTCCACCCTCATTTACTCCTGAGTGAACAAGATCTGTAATCTTTTCTAACTGTTGTTTTGAGTTAATCGCTCCAATATCAGTATTTTTATCTAATGGATTACCAACTCTTAATTGTTGCATTCTTCTTTCTAGCTTTGCAATGAATTCATCTTCTATAGATTCTTGAACAAGAAGTCTGCTTCCTGCACAACAAACATGTCCTTGATTAAAAAATATACCATTAACTACCCCCTCAACTGCTTGGTCGATAGCAGCATCCTCATATACAATATTCGCTGCTTTCCCGCCAAGCTCAAGAGTTAAACCTTTTTCAGTGCCAGCAAGTGAAGATTGTATTTGCTTACCTACATTGGTTGAACCTGTGAATGCTATCTTATTAACATCGTCATGATTAACAAGGTAGGATCCTGTTTCGCCATTTCCAGTAACTAAATTGAATACTCCCGGCGGTAAACCTGCTTCAACACAAATTTCTGAAAACAATAAAGCTGTTAATGGTGTAGTTTCTGCAGGCTTAAGAACTACTGAGTTTCCTGTTGCTAATGCTGGAGCAACCTTCCATGCAAGCATTAGTAAAGGAAAATTCCAAGGAATTATTTGACCTGCCACCCCATAAGGCTTTAAGTTATTATTGCCCCATGAGAGCTCTATTTTGTCTGCCCATCCAGCAAAGTAGAAGAAATTAGCTGCAACCTGCGGTAAATCAACGTCTCTTGACTCCTTTATTGGCTTACCTCCATCCATAGACTCAAGGACAGCAAATTCTCTAGATCTTTCTTGAATCAGCCTTGCAATCTTAAATAGATATTTTGACCGATCTACAGGTTTAACTTTTTTCCAAGTCTTAAAACCTTCTTTTGCTGCATTTACTGCATAATCTACATCAGCTTTACCTCCAAAAGAAACTTTTGACAATACTTCTTCAGTTGAAGGCGAAAGTGTTTCAAAGTACTTTTTACTCTTAGGAGAAACGAATGCTCCATCAATAAAATGACCGTACTTTGACTCCAAGTTAACTATTTCTGAAGACTCAACCGATTCTGAATAAGACCATTTTTCTTTCATAACTACCCTCTTGGAAAATAATAGCTGTCTTGATAGGCTCCTGTTTTCATTTTCTTTATTTGTCTGAGAACATCATCAAGTAAGCTGGAAGCCCCAAACCTAAAATAATTTGAATCCAGCCAATCTTCACCTATTTCTTCCTTGATCAAAACGAGATACCTGATCGCATCTTTAGAATCGCGGATACCTCCTGCTACTTTAATTCCAACCATTGCACCTGTTGCAATTTTGTAATCTAAAACTGTTTTTGCCATAACATTACAAGCCTCTCTTGATGCGCCTTCACTAATTTTACCTGTAGAGGTCTTAATAAAATCCGAACCTGCGGACATAGCAATCATACTTGCCTTTCGTATATTGTCATATGAGCCTAGCTCTCCAACTTCTAATATAGTTTTGAGATGCACTTCTCCACAGGCTTCCTTAAGAGAAGATACCTCATCATAAACTCTTCTGTAATCTCCCTCTAAGAAAGCTTTTCGATTAATTACAATATCTATTTCATCAGCTCCATTTTGAATCGCATATTTAGTATCGTGTATTTTCGACTCTAAAGGAGCTTGCCCACTTGGAAAATATGATGAAACAGATGCGACTAATACTTTGGATTCAGAAACCTCCTCCTTTGCAGTACTTACAAGCTCTGGGTAAACGCAGACTGCAGCAACTGATGGAACACTTGTGTCATTTGGATCTGGTCTTATAGCTTTTGCTACCATTTGAGAAACTTTACCATCTGTATCTCCACCTTCTAAAGTTGTAAGGTCACA
>CETM01125232.1_pt1 | contig 18889 bp, 11 predicted proteins | sample 361451 | NCBI WGS metagenome assembly CETM01 (sample SAMEA2622690, study PRJEB7988) | marine metagenome | isolation source: saline water (ENVO:00002010), including
AACATCTTGAGGAAGAAAAGTTAAAGCAACAGCAACAAGCTAATGCCTAGTTCTATAAAACTTACTGAACCATTAGACATCCTTGTGGAGTATGGTTATCTAGATGAAGATAAACCTTACCATAAGGCATTGAATAATGCTGTCATGGATTTTGCGGAGAATCCAGATCTAGGTGGTGAATATAATAAAGAATATGTGATGCTTCTTCAAAATGAGGCAAAGAAAGAACTTAAATTAAGAAGAAAGAAAATAAATGTATCTAAGTTTTTTGGTAAAGATCAAACAACAGAAGCACCAGCAAAAGATACTACAGGAACTAGTTCTCTAACAGTTAGAAGTAAGACTGGAAACATAGACACTAAAAAACTTATCCCACAATCATCAGATGAAAAAAAAGAAGGAGCATTAGCAGAGATTCTTACTGGTGTTAATTCTATTGTTGATACTTTAAAAGGTCAGCAAAAGCAAGATAAGAAACATCAAAGTTGGTTACAAAAATTACAAGAGACATTTAAAAGAAGAAAAAAGGAAAATAAATTAGAATTTAAAGTATTAGATGGGATCAAAAATACGGCAACAAAATTACTTGCACCATTTGAAAGTGCATGGACAAAGGTATTTAATTTTATAAAAGATGTTTTCCTTGGTAGAATTCTTTTTAAGATTTTGGAATGGATGGGTAATCCTGATAATCAAGACAAGATAAAGAGTATTACTAGATTTTTTCAAGATTGGTGGCCTGTGATGTTGGGTGCATATTTGATATTTGGAAATGCTTTAACTGGATTTGCTCTGGGATTATTGAAAAGTGTTGTTGTATGGGGAGCAAAATTGGCATCAGTAGTTATTCCAGCACTTCTTAAAGCTGCTGTCGCTATGGGACCGTGGGGACTAGCTGCGGTTGCTGTTTTGGGGGGAGCTGCGTATCTCGCAACTAAGAAAAATAAAACGGATCAGAAGGTTGATCAATCTGTAGAGGAGAAAGGAAGAGATGAGACTGTTGATCAATTGAAAGAGGAAAAAGAAAGTAAGAATATGATGGAAAGAGTGGGTGGTTTTTTCACAGGAGAAGGTCAAGAAAGAGAAGAGCAAATACAAAGAGTAGAAACTGGAACGGAAAAAAGATATGGATTTTTTGGTGAATTGGATAGACCTGCTGAGACTCAAAATTTTAAAGAAGGTGGATTAGTTCAACATTATAATAATGCTACTCAAGAAGCTTTAAATATAATTCAAGGATTTAATGAAGGTGGATTTGTTCAGGAATCAATAGCAAAAGCACAGAAAGTTTCAACTGAAGTTGCTAATGCTGCACCAGGAAGAGAATTAGATCCTATAGTGGATTTGTTTATGGATCAGATGAAGAGTTTTTATGGGATCACTAATACTGAAGGAGGAACAGCTGTTCCTGATGGTGCTGGTGGGTTTAGAATTCAAAGTCAAGAGGAACTTAATAAAGAAAATAATGCAAAACTACCTTTAGGATTGAAGATGACAGAGGATGGTCAGAATATTGATTTAGGTAGAGCTGCAGGAGATCAAGTAAGAATGGTAGGAAAGTTGGCTTCTGATCCACAACATGCAGATAGGTTGAAAGAGATAGGGAAGCAGTTTGGGTATGATAATTTAACTGGAAAACAATTAACTGAGATATCAAATCAGCAAGCTGATGATATACAGTTTGATGTAAATCGATTTATTCCAGGTACAGAATCACATAGATTTGATGTGGCTGCTAACGAAATTAATCAAAATACTTCTAAGATGAAGATGGTTAGTGGTGGTGTTGTATCTGGACCTGGTGGTGTAGATAAAGTTCCTGCAAGATTAACTGCTGGTGAGTTTGTGATGAGTAAAGGAGCAGTTGAAAAGTATGGTGTAAATACTCTTGCTGCTATGAATGCTGCTGGTGGTGGAACTAATATTCCAACACTTATGGGAGGAAAACCAGCTTATGAGGGTGGTGGACTTGTCACAGTAAAACCAGGAGAAATTAAGTCATATGAAGATTTAGTGCAGAATGGTATTGAGGTAATGGAGGAGAAAACTCCGAAGGGTAGATCAATATTTTTTGAATATAGGGTGAAATTGCCTAAAGAAGGTTTCTTTGGAAAACAAAAGTATAGAGTTGTGAAACCTTTATTGCAAACTATGGGTGATTCGGATGATCTTCAACTTTCAACTGAAAACTATATTAATAAGAAAATGGGATGGTCTGGAACATCATCTGCAGAAATTGAACCTGCAAAATCCAAATCATCTACTGGTTTAATTAAGGGTCTTGGGAATGTTTTTGGTGGAAAAACTTGGGGTGGTGAAGATCGTGTTAAACCACAAAGAGGTAGAGGACAAGGAAATAAAATAAGAGCAGTAGGTTCTACATCTAAGCAACCAAATATAGGACCATCAGAGAAAAAGAAAGTTACTGTTGCATATGAAGAAGAAAGAGATAAAATGGAAAATAAGAATAAGGCAGCAAAACCTGATCAAAAAATACCTGAGTTTGATGTTTTTGGAGGAAGATCCTCTGCAAAAATGAAAGTATTGGGGATAATGGTGTAATATTATGTCTTGGGCAGCATTAGGAAAATCTTTTTTAAAGGCAGGAGTTAAAAAGGTTGCAAAGGATAAACTTCTGAATAGAAAAAATAAGACATCTAAAAGAAGAGTATCTTCTCAAAAGATGATGGGTGGTGGTGATAAGAAAGGAATTAATCAACCAGTAAAGGGAGGAGCACTTGCAGTTATTCCTAAATCTCCTTTAGTAGCATCTCCTAGTGGAGAATTAGCCAAAATACCTGAGAAACCCCAAGAGGATGTTGTTTATACTATTCGTACAAGAGTAATAGAAATTGACAAACTTCTAAAGGGAACTCTTGCTGCTGAGAAAGCTCAAAAAAAGGAAGAGAAGGAGAAAAAAGAAAGAGTAAGAAGACAACAAAAAGAAGAGAAATTAGAAAAACCAGATAAAGGTGAAGAGGATGAAGAAACTCCGAAAAAATTATTACCCAAAATTGGTTTCTTAGAAAAAATTAAACAATTTATTACTAAGGTTCTTGTTGGTTGGATTGCTTTTAATTTAATTAAATTTTTACCAAAATTACAAGGAATTTTAAAGTTTATAGGTGGTGTTGCTGATTTTCTTATTGAATGGGGTGGAAAGTTACTTAATGGTTTGGTTACCTTTATTGATTGGGGATATAAGGCAGTTGATGCTACTCAAGGATGGATAAAGGATAAATTTGGAGAAGATGCTGCTCAAAAATTTGAGTCCTTTATGGGCAATCTTACTAAGATGTTTAATGGGATTGTTCTTCTTGGGATGGGTATTGCCAAGATGGCGGGGATGGGAAGACCTAAAGGACCGAAAGGACCGAAAGGAAAACAACCTAAACCCAAACCTAAACCCAAACCTAAATGGCAAAAAGCTCTTCAGAAAAGGTGGAAGAATAGTAGAGTAGGTCGATTTTTTCGTAATAATGCAGCTGCGAGAAAAAAATTAGTTCGTAGGATTTCAAGACCTGTTAGTAGAGCAGTAAATGCTATAAAACCAAAGAATATTGTAGAAAATTTAAAGAAAACTAAACTTGGTCAAAGAGTAACTCAAAGGTTTGCTAAAGCTTCTCAGCAAGTAGATAATCTCATTAAAGATCCTGGTAAATCTTTAAAAAATTTACAAAAAACTAAACTTGGTCAACAAGTAACTAAGACTACAAAAACAATAACTGATGCTGTTAGAGATCCTAAAAAAGCTTTAGAGAATTTAAAAAAAACACAGGTAGGTAAAAAAGTAACTGAGATTGCTAAAAAGGTAGATCCACGGAAGTGGAAGATGCCTAAATTGAAGACTCCTGGATGGATGAAGAAGGCTGGATCTGTTATTAAAAAGGGATTTGTAAATGCAGATGCTTGGATTAAGAGTATTCCTGCTAAAACGAGGCAGATGTGGGATGATGTTGCAAAGAATGTTGGTCCTTATATTGATGAGATGGGTGAAGGAATAGGTAAGATTGGTAAAAATATTGGAGCAAAGTACAAAGAGGTTGCTAAAAACATGGAACCTCAAAAGGTTATTGATGATTTAACGGCTAAAATTAGACCAGCTATTGATGATGTTTTAAAGAAAAGTCCTATTTTAAGTAAACTTAGTAAAGGTTTAAATCCTAAGAGTGTGCAAGGTCTACTTACCAAAGCAGCAAATAATCCAGCATTAAAGAAACTAATCAATACTTTGAAAGCTAACAAAGGTGCTTCTAAAGGATTAGGTCCAATTGATAAAATCATTACTGCTTTGATGACTCTTTGGGATTATACTATGGGAAGAGAGGCTCCTGTTAACGCAATTTTAAAGGGATTGGGTGGATTGTTTGGATATGGTGTTGGTTTTTCTGCTGCAAGTGCTGTTCCTGTTCTTGGGCAAAGTGGTATATTTAATTTTATGGGAGGTATGGCAGGTGGTATAGCAGGTGAATGGTTGGCTATGAAAACTGCTAAGTTATTAGCAAAAACTCCATTAGGAGAGATTGATGATCCTATTATGGGTCCAAAAGATATAGAGGCAGGATTACCAGCAAGAAAATTGGTAAGAGATCCTGATGGATTGATAGATCATATGATAGCAGGTCCGAAAGTTAAAGATGAGGATAGTGAAGGTAGTGGAGAAGAAACTAAAGAAACTAAGGATAATAAGAAAATAGATAAAGAATTTAAGATGGGTAAGAAAACATATGATCTTTCTAAATTACAGGGTGGATTAAGTAATGAGGATTACCTTGCTTTAAGTAATAAGGATCGTGGTATTCTTGATAGAAGAATGAGAATATATCAAAGTCAAAATTATGAACAAACACATGCTAATATAAAGGGTAATTCTGAAAATATTGTTCCATTAGATGTAAATTCTGTTGCTAAAAAAACTAATGATGTTAGTAATTATGCTTCTTATGAAGAAGGCGCAGATGAAACTGTTGTTATTAAATCTGGATCACAAGAACCAAATTTGGATACAGGACAAACAAAAGAAAAATTAGTACCTGTTAACACTGGTGGTGGAAGTGGAAGTGATGAAGTTGGTGATCTTCTTTATAAAGGTGGTTAAATATAACTAGGAGGAATAACTTATGGCAGGAGCAGCAACAGCAGCAAAAAGAAAAGCAACTCAAGCAAGAGCAGCAGAACCAGCTTTATTGGAGAAGATCGCTGTTATTTCTAATGAATCTGCTGATACTGTAAGTTTATTACAAGGAACTGTTCGTGTATTATATTGGGAGAGTATTTTATCTGATTCAATATCTGCAGAAGTTGTTTTTACTGATGCTGGTAATACATTAAAAACAACTAAAAATACTAGGAGGGGAAGAAGACCCACAAGAAAAAAAGTAAGTGCTGTTGAAGGGTTGCCAATAGTTGGAGAGGAAAAAGTTAATTTGAAGTTTACTGATAATAGTGAAAATACTCTAAATTTTTCAGATAGTGATAATAATAATTTATATGTTAATAAAATTACTGCTCTTCCTACAGATTCTCAAACTACAACTAAATCTTATACATTAAATTTAACTTCTAAGGAATTTATTGATAATGAAAAATTAAGAGTTAGAGTTTGTAGGTCTGGAGAAGTTTCTGATCATGCTAAATTTATTTTAGAAGATGTTTTTGAAACTGAAAAAAATATTGAATTAGATGATACTAATAGTCCTTTGGATTATTCTGGTCTCAATAAAAAACCATTTTATGCTCTTAATAAGCTATCTACAAAAGCTATATCTTCAGAAAATCAAGATGCTACTGAAACTGGTGGTAGTGCAGGATATTTTTTCTGGGAAACTTCAATAGGATATAATTTTAAATCGATAGATACTTTACTCTCTCAAGAACCAAAGAAAAAAATTCTTTATAACGAAACACCTGATAGTGCTGGCAAGGGTATTCCCCCACAATATGACCTGAAAGCTTTAACTTTAGATGTTGATAATCGTATTAATGTTCAGAAAAAACTTCAAATGGGAGCATATAATACTCGTAGAATAGTATTTGATCCTTTTAATACTTATTATGATTCTAATACATTAGATGCTTTTAATATGCAAGAAGATTTAAAACTTGCTGGAGAAAGATTACCAGTTCCAAATCAAGAGTTTACTAAAGAAGGTAGTGATAAGGATTTTTCTAGAACTCTTTATTTATTAGCATCAACAGGACAACGTAATATTGGACCAATAGAGGATCAACTTAATAAGTCAAAGGATGAAAACTTTAAAGCTAAATTGATTGCAAATCAGTCAGTTATGAGGTATAATCAATTGTTTGCTTCTCAAATAATTATTACTATACCTGGTGAATTTTCTTTACATGCTGGTGATGCCATCTTTTTAGATATTCCTCAAATAAGTGATACTGAAAACAAAGTTTGTAATGATGAAGTAAATCAAGAAGATAGTGGTCTATATATTATAGCAGATTTATGTCATTACATTACTGCTAAAGACACCTATACTAAGTTAAATTTAATCAGAGATTCCTTTGGTCGAAAAGGAAGTGCCTCTACAGATTCTATTGTTAATAGCTCACCATAGGAGAAAATTATGACAACTAACACCCCAAAGCACGATCTAGATCATGAAGTGTATATTGATCCCAAGGATCATAAGGAGCATATCAATCATGGTATGATTGAATATACTGAGGATGATTTGAAGATGCACAACGATGCCTTCCATGCCCACTCAGAGGATGAAGTTAATAAGAATGAAGGTAAGATTAATGATTGGCACACAAGGCACGAGGACAAGCATTTAGAAGTATATTGTGATAACCACCCAGATTCTCTGGAATGTAGAGTATACGACGACTAATGGCAGTAGAAGGAGGAGGATTATTTAATCAACAGTTTATAGGGCAAGGATTCAATTGGTGGATTGGTCAAGTTGCTGATGATTCTTATTGGCGAGATAATATTAATCCTGGAAAATTTGATAATAAGCAAGGTATTAAAGGATGGGGATATAGGTATAAGGTAAGGATTTTTGGTCTTCATGATTGGGGTGAAGATTCTATTAAGTCTGAGGATCTTCCTTGGGCAAATATCATGTATGGTGTTACTGATGGAGCCTTTTTACAAAACTCTGGATCTACTCCTAAGATTAGGCAGGGTAATATAGTTTATGGGTTCTTTTTAGATGGATCTGAGCAAGAACAACCTGTAATTATGGGAGTAATGGGAAATAATTCCCAAACTCCATTAAAAACAAAACAGGATGGTGATGTTACTAATACACAACCTGGTACAGTAGCAATTAGTGGTTATGCTGATCCTAAAATACCTTATGAAGGAACTACTGCTCCTCCAGTCGCAGATGCTGATAGAACAGTTTCGCAACCTAAAACACAGGAGCAAGAAAAAGAATTTGCTGAAACTCCAGGTATTCCAAACGATGTTTTTGGAATACCTACTAATAGAACTCCAACAGACTCAGAATTAGCTGATATTTCTAGTGCAAAGTCAGAAATAGAACTTATTTTAAGAGTTAATCCTAATTTTTCTCAGACAGCACAAAATAGTTTAATTAAAAAAAGAGTTGAAAGTGGAAAATCAGCAAGAAAAGCAGAGGCAAATTCTCCAAGAGCTCCTAGACAACCAGGAGCAACAGTTGAATCTGAATCACCCCATCTTCAGACTGCTGCTACTGTTAAATTAGATGAAATTTATTGTAAGAAGAGAGTTATATTAAAACCAACTAATATTGTTGATTCTTGCAATAGAGCGATGAAAACTGATATGGATAATATGACTACATCTGTTGAGAAGGCGATGAATGCTTTATCTAGTTATACAGATGCTGTTTCTATTACTAAAGGAGTTAAGGATTTACAGAAAGTTATTAGTGATTCTTCTAAAACTCAATCCAAATATATGAAAGTGATTATGGATAATGTTATGGAGTATAGTCAGAAAAAGATGAACAAAGAAATGACAAAAGCAGTTGCGGCGTTACCTTCAACAAAAAGATCTAATTTTCTTGATCTTAAAGATGAGATGACTCAAAATATTTTATCTAATTATAATGAAATGACTGGTGGTATGTCTGGAATGATGGAAGGTATATTGTCTAATATGTTAAATTTGAATGATAAGGAAGATAAGGATGGTAATATTGTACCAGGTATAATAACACAAGCTTTAAATTCTGCCTTTAGTGAGAAGAGATCTGTTGATAATTTAGATCAAAAAAAACTAAAGGCTATGCCTAAAGTTCCTATTTGTGTATCTGAGGATGCTATAGCTGCTGTAGTTCATTCTAATATGCCAAAAATTGAACAAACTAATAATAATATACTTGATGGGATAGATACTTTTATAGATGATATGTCTAAAGAATTGGCTTCATCCCGTGCATCATCTGGTATTACAGGTATTCTTTCTAAGTTAGGAAATATTAAAGGAAATATGTCATCGGCATTAGAATTTAAAAATGTTAAGCAAAATGTTTTTCCTTTTGAACTTCCACCTAATGAAGCTGTATCTGATTATTATACTTTTTGTAGTGGTGGAGAATCTCAATCACAAACTCAAGTACCTAGTGTTTCTGCAATATCTGATGCAATTACAAATAAAATAGATAGAACTATACCGTCTCCATTACCTATTATACCATTTGCTGAACCACCTAAAAATGCAGAAGACGTTTTTTATGATAAGGAGCCTTTTATAGATGGACATGATTGGACAGAAGAATCTGAAATTAGTTCAGGTGATATTGAATTCTATTAAACCTAATAAATAGTTTAACTGGAGGTTATAATTTTTAATGTTTTCATTTTCCGCTCTAGAAAGTAGATGTAATATTAAAGTTGCTTATATTTCATCTGAAAGAGGTTTAGTAGATAATGTCAGTATCTATGAGGCTAATCATCACGCGAAGTTGAATCCAGGAACTCAATTTATTTTTAGGAATAGAGATTTTGTAAAATATTTAAATATTAATGAAGTTAATAAGTTAACACCTGCAATGGGTCTTCCCCAAAAACGTTCAGGTGACGGTTCATGTAGTGGTATTGTTGGGTTAAATTTAGAAGGAGATACTTCTCGAAGTGTTGATGTTGCAAAAGATGAAGAGGGAAATATTATTTTTGGTGAAATTCCTGATACTGGAGGAAGTACTCAAAATACAAACGTTATATCAGATACACCTAAAACAACAGTTAATTTTTATGGTGGTGGAGGAGTAGGAGTTCAAGCAGCTCCTATTGTTGGTATTGATGGTTCTATAATGGCCGTTCATGTTATTCATGGAGGGTATGGATATCAATATCCACCTGTTGTTGATATACATGATGATAACGGAAATGGTGCTGGTGTTGTTGCTAAAGCTATTCTTAAAACAAAAACATTTAATGAGGTGTATCCTGTTCAAGAATATGATGCAGAAGAAGATTATGAGGAGTATGTATTAGATAAATGTGTTCCAACAATGGATAATGTTGGATATGGTAATAGATGGGGTCCAGATGGAAAAAACTTAGGTAAATGGGATCCTTCTGTTTATTTTAATGCTTCAAAAGATCCTATTGCTTTTGAGATTCAGAAGTATCAAGATTATCTTCTGAATTTAAAAACAGGAAGTACTATTCAAAATAATAGAATTATATCATGGTGGACAACTAGAAGTAAACCACCATTAAGAATAACATCTCAAGATAAAGTTACTAGGGAAAAGTTTAATGTAAGACATCCAGCATGGGGTGGTGGATGGGATGGAAATGGATCTTCTAGTCAAAAATCTTTACCTGCAGCAAATGCAACATTTGGTGTTTCTACTGGTATGATAGATTCTGGTTTTGTTGTTTATACGTCAGGTGGTCAGAGAAGAGATTTGCAATTTAGATTCACAGCAGTAAATGGAGATCATAGTTTTCAGATAAGAGCAGATAGTTTTAAGGATAATGCATCTCCAGAAGAGATAAAAATTAAAATTAGAAAAAATACTGAATATAAAGTAGTTGCAACTAGTAGAAAAGGTCTTAGAGATGAGGGACTTTTAAAGGAAGGAACTTTTGGTACAGGAGGAAATATTGCTCAACGTCAGGGAACGAGTGATTCTATTTTTGCTGATATTAGAAAAACTGCTCCTGATGACGATGATTTACAAGTAAAATGTAAGCAAGGAATATTTACTAGTAAGAAAAATGGTTTATTTTATGAATTTAAAGATGCTGCTTCTTATAATGCAGGAAGTGATATTGAGTTGGGTATTGTAGATGCTTCTAAGAATAGTAAGGTTGTTAAAACTGAAGCATCTTTTATGAATCAATTTGCTATATCTCCTGTTCCTCCTTCAAATGTTGTTGGTTCTGCTAAAGCAGGAATAACTTATGTATTTGAATGGGAAGAAAATTTTCCTTATGAAGGAAGTTATGTTTTTAATGTTCAATGTGATAATGAAGCAAGATTGTTTATTGATGGATCTCCAGTAGAGAATTTTGAGTTGGGAATAGGTGGTGCAGCAGGACATGTTTTATCTAAACCAGCTAAACTTGTAAGGTATATGCCGCAAGGAATATCTACTATTAGATTAGATCTATTAAATCATCAGATTAGGGAGATTAAGAAATTTCAAACTGCAATACAAACTTCTGATGAGGTTAAGTTTGATATCAGTATATCATCAATGTTTTCAAATGGGATTACTATTGAAGGTTTGGGAATAGATGTTTCAAGTGTATATGACGGTCCAGTTGTAAAAGAAACAATTACAAAGAAAGTTGAATATGGTAGGGTTTATCCTGTTAAGATTACAAGTAGTGGTTATAAACAGACAACAACAAGTTCTACTAAACAACTTGAAATTAGTGGACTTAATCCAGATGGAGAATTAACGATTGTTAATGATACACAGATAATAATGCGAGGTGGTACAAATACAAGTGGGCAGGATGTTACCGCAACATTTGCTATTACTAGTGGTAATGCTACCTTTAGTGGTGAAGGAAGTAGTAGAAATAATGATAATACATTTAGTAATGAAGATGTTAAAGTCTTCATTAAAGGAGAAGGGGATGTAACTCTAACTTTATCTTGGTATAATACAGAAAGACAAAACCAAGTTCTTAATTCTATTAAGATAGGATCTACAATTTGGACACAAACACAAGGGAATGTATTGAGTCCTTACACATATGTTACTCGTGGTGATCAAGGAGTAGCAGGATTTAATGACGATGATGTAATAACGCCAGGAATAAAACCAATGAGCAGTTGGGGTCTTGCAAACCTTGCAGACAGATATAATTTTGATAAGAAGAGATGGGAAGTTCAAACTAATAGTGGAAAATGGTTGCCTACCACATGGGAAGATATGGATTATGAAGGATGGACTTCTATACCTGCACCTGAACCACCAGGTCGTCAGATGTCTGGGGATGGTAGTGAAACACATCCTATAACTTTATTAGGTACTGAAAGTTCTGCATCTGCTATTCAATTAAAGACTAAAGGTGAAAGAGTTATAGCAATGGAAGATCTTCCTGGACAAGAGGCAGGATCTGGAGGTGTTGATGGACCTGGTTTCTTTGATGATCTTATATGTTCTGTAAGTAATGGAAGATTTTTTGGTATAAGTGGTAGTACTTGTAATTTTATGGTTAACAGTCCTACTTCTTTAGAAAATAATCCTGAATTAGCAGAGAGGATTCATGTGTTCAATACTGTGAGTTGGATGCAAAGGGCTAATAGACAATTATGGAGAATTAATCCTAGTGCTGGAAAGGATGCTGATTTTCTTAATCAATTTGGTGTTCTTCCTTTTGATCCTACTGCAGTTAAAAAAATTAAGAAGAAAATACCAGCATTACCTCCTAATGTAAAATTTGAGCTTGGTGATGATGGACAAACTTATCTAAAAGTTGTGGGTAATGGAAGAGTTAAAGTTGGATTTGAAATGGATGTGGATGATGAAGTGGGAAATAGATTTGGAGCTGCTGTAAGAGAGGTCAAAATATTTTCAGATGAGGGACAAATTATATTAAAGAGGACTGGAACACGTTTTGAGAAACTTAGTGGAACAGGTAATTTCAGTTCTGGTAAAAAATATTTGGTAAAATCTTTAGGTGGTAGTAGAACATCTGGATCACAGATTGGTGCTGATAAAACAATCCTTCAATTTGATGATGCTGTTCAATATGGTTTTGATGGTGCTGGATATGTTAATGTAAAAGTTAAGAGTATTACTCCAATTGATACTCCTGAACTTAAAAATATTATAAAGTTTAATGAACAGAATTGGGACTTTGAAGAAGGAGGGCAATTAGCGTCTTCTGGATATGAGACTGTTATATCTACTGATGATTATGCAGGATTTCATACAATTATTTGGCATAATCTTAATTTCCCTGAATCTGGAAATTATAGTGTTTCAGTATCGGTTGATGATAATGTTGTACTTACTTTTGCACAACCTAATGAAAAACCAATTGTTATAGAAAAAAAGGGATTTAGAATTCGTGGAGATGGAAGAACTGGTACTGGTAAGTCTGTTATAACAAAATATTTTAAAAAAGGCACATATACTTTAACTGCTGAACTTGAACAAATTCAAGGTGCTCCATTAAATCAGGGCAATCCAATGGCACTTGCTGTTGATGTTAAGGCAGGATTTACTAGTGAAGATAGAGAAGTAATTTCTGCTAAGTCTTGGAATGAAAATCCTATGGGAGTTGCAATGACTATTGATGCTCCTCTGGCTCCAACTCCTAAAGAACCTCCCCCATTACAGGAAGGAAGGTGTCCTAATAATCCTCTTTGGACTACTCGTTCTACTGATTATAAGCATACTTGGGATAGTACTTCATCTGAATTAAGTATTGATGTTGAGAAAAATTGGTTCCCTGTAAGAACTGATGGGTGGGAAAAGTTTATGAATAGATATGCAATTTCCCCTATTCCACCTTTAGGATTAAAGGGAACGGATGGAGCTGGTACAGTTTATAGGAATACTTGGAAAGTCGAAATTCCATATAGAGGATTTTATGGACTTAAAGGATCTGTAGATGATTTTGGAAGAATTTTGATTGATGGTGTTGAGGTTCTTGGACCTAATGCTGATACAAATTTAACATCTTATAAAGAAAAAGAACCTACAGCTAAAAAAATATTATTGGAAAAAGGAAGAATAGAGATAACTGCTGAAGTTGAAAATACAAAACAATTTATTTGGAAGACAATAGATAAAAAGATTTTTAGTACCGCTGATTGGGCATCTAAGCAAAATAATACATCTACTACTATTGAAGGTGCTAAGAATGTAGATGTTACATTTAAAGTAAGTTCTGCATCCCTTTATGCCAATAATATTGATATGAGAGGAGTATTTTCTGTTGGAAAGTCATATGGTGGACCTAATTTTAATGAAACATATAACCGTAATATAGAAGTTGGTAGAGTATATGATGTGGTATTTACAAGTAATAATACAGCACAGAAAAGTAGTAGGATTCCTGTTGTGTATAAGAATTTAAACCCAAGAAATAATCCTATTGAGGTTACTAATAATGGAAAAAGTGTTAATTTAAAAGATGGTAGTCGTGATAATATAAATGCCATAATTACAATAGATAAAACTGACGGTGGTTCAGTTATATTTACTGATGATGGTAAAGGATTAAAAGTTACTGGTGGTACTGCTGCAAAGAGAGTCAAGACAACTATTACTTTAAGATGGTCTGATAATCCAAGATCTGGTGGAGTTTCTCTTGATTCATTTTCAGTTGCCGATAAAACTTGGACTAGAACAAATATACAGGATGGAAGTGTAACAAAGGATGTTTACATATATCCAGATAATGCAACTGCTAATCAAAATAATAATGCTAATATTAGATTGAGAAATAAAGGTAAGAATGTTATACAAATGGAAGATTGGACTGATAATGATTGGGTAGATATTATGGCTTCTGCCACAGATGGTGAGTTTTATGATATGGTTGGAAATACTTGTAAATATAGAATTCCTTCTAAAGATGTAACAACTATAGAATATGGTAAAGGTTTTACTGGTGGTACAAAGGATGGTGTTAGTTATGATGGACCTCCTATATCCACTTATGTTTCAGGAGCATTAGGACCATTTATTACCCCTACTTGGAATACTGATGAAGAGTATATTAGAACTCATAATGGAACCACATGGACAATGGCATGGAATAATGTTAATTTTCCTGAGACTGGAACCTATGATATACAAGTAGAAGCAGATGATAAATTAACTGTTAAACTTGATGGTGTTGAAGTTGCTAGTGCGGAAGTTGGTAATGGTATTAGTAAGACTCAATTTAATGCACCTGAAGGAAAAAGAAAATTAGAATTAATTTTAATGAATTTGGATTTTAATAATCCATTTTCACTGAATCCTGCTGTTGCTGCTGTAAAGATTACTAAGAAAACGGATGTTGCAGAAGTAGATCCTAAATCGGGAACATCTCTGGGTAAACCTTGGACAGTTAATCCAATTGGTATTTCTGCAGTATTGATCCCACCACCTTGCCCTAAACCAATAGAAGGTGTTGGTGTTGTTACTTCTGTTGTTATTGATGTTCCTGGAAATGGATTTGAACCTCCACTACCACCTGACGATGATGGTGATCCTCCAGGTCCACCAGTTATTATAGAAATACCTGAAATTGTTCCTGAAGATAGTGGTATTAATTATTCACCTGATGATAGGGTATGTATTGTTAATAAAGAAACAGGGGAAGAAAGATGTTTTATTCCACCTAAAGGTCCATTTGGAGAAATAGAACCATTTTCTCCTGAAGAATGGCCAGAAGTACCTCCTGGAGATCCACCTCCACCAGGAGAAGGAGATCCACCTCCAACAGCACCACCAACTGTAACACTTCTTGCTGATCCACCAGTAATTCCACTTGGTGATTGTACTACTCTTGTATACACATCTAGATCTAATACTAAATTGGAAATTGATAATGGGGTTGGATCGGTTCCTGTTGTTGAGAAAGGTACAGCTCCGTTTTGTCCTACTGATCCTGGTCAGTATATAATTACAATTACTGGTACTGATGGAGTTATTCCAAAAGAATCTGATGATCCTGACGGCGACGGTGACGGCGGTGGTAGTGATCCAGAACCAAGAACAGCAAAGACAACTGTACTAGTTGTTACTGATCCTAATGATCCTAGTTTAACTACGCCACCACCTACTACTAAATCACCACCACCTAATGGGTATCTATCTCCTCCTGATATAATAGTAAGGGGAAGGGGTACTGGTATAGGTTATAAAGGTATACCTAGAATGAAACCAGTTTTAGATCCTATTGGAGTTGATCCTAATAGGTTACTTCAAATTACTGATCTTCCTGGACTTAAACAAACTGGGTTTTATGATGGTAAACCTTATTATGGTGCTGTTTTCTATGAAAATGGTCTTAGTTATGCAGGATATTATGATACACCTGGACAGAAAGTTAGAATTTATGCTTCTTTACAAGAAAGTATTACTGCACAGGTTACTACACGTCCATCTGCTATACAGAGAGGTGGTACTGATGTTAATAGCAACAATCCTCAACTTAATATTCCTGGAACTCCTGACAATCTTACATAAACAAAATGTCTACAGCTAGTAATCAACAACTCAATAGGAATAAAGGTCAATCTAAGCAGAATTATACTGCTACTAGAACTGGAAATGCTCAAGGTTCAGTAAGGCATGGTCATATTCATAAGAAAGGAGATGTAACAGCAGGAGTAATGCTTGATACTCCTGATGGTCGTCATCAATTTTCTTTAGATATTGATGGACAAAGAAAAGGATGGACTACTTCTAGTAGTCCTGGTAATTTTCAGGTTGAATGTGGATCTGATAGAGAAGAAGCAGATGATACTTTAGTATTAAATGCATTGAATGGTAATATTTGTATTACTGCTCTTAATGGAAAAATTAGATTGCAAGGAACTGATATTGAATTAGTTGCTATAGGTGAAGGTGGTTCTAAAGGTCATATTACATGTAGCGCTACTGAAACTTTTACTGTACATAAAACTAAAAAGATTATATTGGATTCTAAATCCTTGACTAAAATTACTACAAGCGGTATTATGTGGATGGCTGCTAATAGTTGTATGAAAATTTATTCATCCATAATTAGAGGGGTGACTGATGCTGTTGCTCTAAAGGATTCAAAAAATAATCACCAAAGGTTCCTTGAAGAGAATAATGATCAAGTATCGGAGGGTTAAAAATGTCATTTAATTTGGATGATGTTCAAGTAGGGGGTCAATTAAGAGTAGGAGTAGGTCTGGTTGGTCCTATTAAAGAAGGTGAATATAAAATTAATGGATCTATGCACGCTGAAGGTCCAGTAGTTTTTGGCGGTCCTGAAGAGTTTGATGATAATGTTGCTACTTTAATGGTAGGTAGAACAAAGAATGATGATAAGGATTGTGTTCCAGCAGATCGTTCACTTTGGGTAAAAGGAAACACTCATCTAGAGGGTGATAATGGTACTTTAGCGGCTCTTGACATTACTTCTTTTAGTACATTTGGATGTAGAATAATTGGTGGAGCTAGACCTCTTGATATTAATGGTGGAACTGTTTGGGTAGATGCTCAAGGTGAAGCTTATTTTGCTGTAGGAACTGGTGGTATGACCATGAGCGCAAGATTTGGTTCTGCGGATGGTAAACCAAAACCCTTTGATATAAAACACCCATCTAAAGAAGGATGGAGATTAAGATATGCTTGTATTGAGGGAGCAGAGGTTGGAGTTTATCATAGAGGTAGATTGAGGAGAGGAAAGGAAATCTTTTTACCAAAGTATTGGAAGGATTTAGTTCATATTAATAGTATATCTGTTCAACTTCAACCTATTGGAGCACATCAAGATATAATTATAAAGAGATGGGATGATGAAAAGATATATCTTCAAACTATGGGTGGTATGCCAATTGATTGCTTCTATCATGTATATGCAGAGAGGAAAGATATTAATCCATTAATTACTGAGTATGAAGGAGATAGTTGGAAAGATTATCCTGATCCAAATTACAATCCTGATAAAGTAAAATATGAAGATCAAATATTTACTGATCCTGCTTTTGCAGGACCACCTAATACTATAACTATGTGAAGAAATTAATTTATGTTGAGGAGAATTTTATATCTCCTAATGAATGCAAAGAACTTATAGACATTTCTAAATCTAATAAGGAAGAGATTCCTTATGGTGATAAAAGTAGAGGTGGTAATACTTATTTGACTACTCTTGATGGTATATATTTTGAATCTCATGAGAGTAATGTTGTTGATAAAGTAACAAATTTATGTAAGACTTTTGATGATAGAGTCCTCATAGATTATGCTGCTGTTGTTAGATGGCCAGAAGGTAGTTTTATGAAACCTCATATTGATCCATCAAGACCAGGACAAGAACCTGATTTAATGGCAGCCGTTCTTTATTTAAATGATGATTTTACAGGAGGATGTACTGGATTTGAAGAGTATGAAGTGAAACCAGAGACAGGTAAATTGTTAGTTTTTTCCAATTCAATTTATAAACATTATGTTACTAAGATTCAAGGATCGGAAAGATTTGCTTTAAGTATATGGTACAATCAAAAGTAAAAAAAATAATGTATATTGAGGAGGAGTTTTTAAGTCCTTCTTTATGTCAACCATTTATTGATCTTCATGAAAAGAATGATTCGTTTCTTGAAACTGTAACTCATTCTAATTCAGATGAGAGTTTGAGTTATAGTCCTAAAATACCAGAACCAGATGGTGATTATGGGGCAATTTATTTGGGTGGAGATGTACGTCCTGTCGATATTAAATTAACAAAGGATCAACTTTTTAGAAGTGTTATTAATAATGTAACTAAACTTTGTAAGTCATTTAATAATGATATACAATTAGATTATTGTGGTGTTATAAGGTGGCCGAAGGGTACTTTTATGAAACCACATTATGACAAATCCGAAATGTTTAGTCCAAATGTACTTGCCGCATTTTTATATTTGAATGATAATTATGTTGGTGGTCATACTCAATTTGATACAGTAGATGAGAAGGTATGGTTTGATGTTAAACCAAAAACTGGTAAGTTATTAATTTTTTCAAATAGAGAGTATCTTCATCATGTTAGTGAGGTGGAGTTAGGAACTAGATATATGTTATCTTTTTGGTTTAATGCCCACATATCATCATAAAGAGACTGGAAAACGATTCTTGTTTGTTCATATTCCAAGGACTGCTGGTAGGTTTTTGCAAGAAAATTTTAAGTTGAATGGATTTGAATCAGAACAAAAAATTTGGAAGAGTATTGATGGTATAGAAATTACTCATTTATCTAGAGAATTATATGAAAAGCATCTAAATGTAAAAGGTATTCCTCATATTGCTATTATAAGAGATCCTTTAGAAAGATATTTGTCTTTAAGTTCTTATTCATTTCATCCAAAAGATTGGTTTAAGAGGCAGGTAGATTATCTTACTAAAGATACTTTTCTTTGGAAGTTTGAAGATGGATTTGGTAATGACTTTAATAATTGGATAGGAAAAATATTAGATATGGATTTTACTATAAGAGAATTGGATAAGAATTATATTTATAATGAAATAGAAGAAAAGTTGATTTTAGAATATACGGAACCCAATTATAAGAAAATGTCAGGTACGATGGAGATTAGTAATTATGTAAAGAGTTATTATAGTCAAGATTATGACTTATGGATGTCCTCTTGACAAGGCATCCCATCTATCCTATACTGATGGGATAATGCAGGACACTCTATGGAAGAAGAATACTTATCCCGATGTGTCGTAGACACTGTTAGAAGGACTGTTCACATCTATTCTAACGAGGGGGATAAGAAAAC
>CETM01053228.1_pt1 | contig 18879 bp, 21 predicted proteins | sample 361451 | NCBI WGS metagenome assembly CETM01 (sample SAMEA2622690, study PRJEB7988) | marine metagenome | isolation source: saline water (ENVO:00002010), including
CCCGATCGGCTCGATCATCATCGAGCCCGTCCAGGCCCGCGGGGGCGTCCGGATCCCGCCCGATGGGTTTATGAGGAAGCTTTCCCAAATCGCGGCAGAAAGCGGCGTACTTTTAATCGCTGACGAAATCATGACAGGGATGGGCCGGTGTGGGGCCCCGTTCGCCTCGTCTCTATTAGGCCTTGAACCGGACATCGTAGTGGTGGGAAAAGCGCTGGGCGGAGGCCTTCCCATCTCGGCCTGCATAGCTCCGTCTCACATTATGGACGCGTGGCCGCCGAGCACCGGAGAGGCGATCCACACCAGCACCTTTCTGGGTCATCCACTCTCTTGCACCGTGGCGGCCGCGGTTCTAGATGAGATCCAGCTCCAGAAAATCCCCAACCAAGCAAGCTCTATGGGTAAAAGCTTGCTCGAAGCATTAAGTGAGCAACTCGTTGGCGTCGCCGGTATCGGTGACATTCGAGGCTTAGGGCTCTTGTTAGGAATCGAATTCGTCGAGGAGGATGGGCTCTCACCTGCTCGGGGCCGTGGAGCGCGCATCGCAGAAGAGGCGCTGACAGAAGGACTGATCCTACTGCCCGGCGGAGACCACGGCCACGTGCTGGAGCTGACCCCATCGGCTTCTCTCACCGAGACTCAAGCGGAGTATGCGGTTGACACGATAGCGTCCGTGATCCGCCGAACACCATGAATCGGCCTCTTCGATCGATCCTTAAGCTTGTCTTTCTGTTGCTAGTCACCGGCGGCGCTCTCGCGGCACCCTCCGATGCTCAGGTGCCGGTAATTCTGGTACCAGGCTGGCTTGACAGCGCTAGCGACCTCCAGGTTATCCGCACCCGACTTCTGCAGGCTGGATGGGCAGATGATCGGGTAGGAACCATCTCGTTTTCAGACCCTGTAGGAAGTAACCGCGAGCACGCTGTCGAGCTCGGTCTAGCCGTCGCAGCCATGTTAGAGCGGACCGGCTCCAAAAAAGTCGACGTGCTGGCGCACTCAATGGGCGGTCTTGCTGCTCGTTGGTACATCCTAACACAGCCAGATCACTCCATACGTCGAGCAGTCTTTCTTGGTACACCCCACAGGGGAACTCTGTCGGCCTATCTCGCCTTCGGAAAGAGTGGGCCAGAGATGCTGCCCGGAAGCAATTTCCTCGACTCGCTAAACACCCTTCAGCCGACACCGTTAGGCGTTGAGCCTAGGACGATCCGAACGCTTATAGACACGCACATCATTCCAGGATGGAGCGCTACGCTCCCAGGCGTTGAAGACCATCGGGTGTGTTGCACAACCCATACGGGGCTGTTGAAAGACGTCAGAGTTTTCGAGCTGATCTTGAGCTTTCTCGGTTCAGTATGACCATCTGGAAAGGGGTTCTCTTCGATCTCGACGGAACCTTGGCCGACACTCTCGACCTGACCCTCCGTTGCTTCCGATATGCAATGAGCGCGCACCTAGAAAAACAGCCGCCAATCGATGCTTTTATGGCCTCAATGGGCCGCCCACTCCCCCTCCAAATGAGCGACTACGCTCGGTCTGAAGCAGAACGCTTGGCCATGCTGGATACATTCGTTTCATACCAGGACAAGGTCCACGACGCGATGGTGAAGCCCTTCGCAGGGGCGGCATCAACACTTCGTTCTCTACGGAAACAAGGCTCCCGCGTTGGAATTGTGACCAGTAAAGGGCACCGCATAGGGTGTCGAACAATAGAAGTCTGTGGCTTGGACAACGAAATCGAGTTCGTAGTCTTTGGGAATGAAGTGGAGCAGCCTAAGCCCCACCCCGAAGCAGTTTACAAGGCACTCGAGGCCTTGGGGCTCTCCGACGAGACTTCTTCCGTTCTCTTTGTGGGAGACTCCCCTCATGATATCCGCGCTGGACGATCTGCCGGCACAAAAACGGCAGCTGTGACCTGGGGAGGGGCAGATCGAAGATCCCTAAGCGCAGAAAACCCAGATTTCTTTATCGATACGCTGAGCGATATTCTTAAGCTTAACCCTTCGTAAACACTGCGAAGGAACGCCCTTAGGAGAAACTCTGGCTGGTTACCGTATTCTCAGCGGCCGCCCTGCCACGATGTGGCAAAGTCGATCTGCTCTGCTAACCCTATGTCTTTTTCGGTTATACCTCCTACCTCTTCCGTCGAAAGAGACAGGGTCACCGTCCCGCCACGAACATCCATGTCCGGATGGTGCTTACAACTGTCTGCTATGGTCGCCACCCGATTTACGAAAACGATGGAGTCGCGGAAGCGCGTGAAGACAAACTCTTTCGTCAATTTGTTGGCCCGCCTCTTCCAGCCCTTGTGATTTTCAAGCCAACCGCGGACAGACTCCTTATTGAGCTTCTTGGTTTTCTCCGCTACTGCCATCCAACGACTCCCTGTATTCGGACCAACTGGGGCACTCGCCAAGGTTCTTTTTATGACGACGCCTACACACTTATGTACGCCTTGGGACACATACGTTTACAGAAACGTTGAGAGGGGTTGAGCCACCCGAACGCCTCGTATAGTATTTTGACCCTTCAGAAATGAAAGCTTGTTTTGCCCCTATCGTCTAGTGGCCTAGGATATCGCCCTCTCACGGCGAAGACCGGGGTTCGAGTCCCCGTAGGGGTATGCGGTGTTGAGGTCCGAGTCCGAGTCGAGGGCTGGCCCTCAGTCGCAGCTAGGGTCGCTTAGCTCAGCTGGTAGAGCGCTACGTTCACATCGTAGATGTCGCAGGTTCGAGTCCTGCAGCGACCATTACAAACCCTAACGGCCACTGCCGAGGACCGACCCGGTCAACTTTTGATACTCCATGTGGTACGCGAGACAAACGACCTCTCTGTCGTTGATCTGCGTCCACGAGGCCTCTGTTGGGTGCATCGCTAGGAAATCGAGTTCTGACTCTTCGTAGCTTTTGCCAATCGCTTCAGAAAATCGCTCGTAGCAGCCCAAGGTAGCTGAAGCCTCAACCTCTTCGTCCCCGGGAAAATCACCCGGAGGAAGCTCAAAAAGCGCATAAACTTCATTGTCGTGTGGCAGCAAGCATGGCACCTCCGGGACCTCCGTGACCTCGTTTATGCCCATCGCGGTATCATCAAAACAGTCGCCTGCTTCTAAGCCGAAGGGATCCGCCGCCTGAATCATGTGGCTTTCCTCTTTGCTCTCACGCTCCGAGTGAACCTCTGTGGACAACTCAGTGGCGTCTTTTGTTTCCGTCTGCGCCTCACAGCCATTCACAGCTATAGATGCTGCCACCCCCACTAACAGTGCACCCTTCCACGTCATCTAGGCCTTCCTCCGCTCATGATCAATCAGCCACGTCCCTCGACGATCGCCGTCGCGAGACTCACTCCGAGAATGACGGCGACAACCCCGAAAACCACCGAGCCCAATACATAGCTGCTCGCTCGAAGAGCTTCTCCTGCCCGAGCTAAAGCGACCGCCTCGTAACTAAACGTGCTGAACGTAGTAAACGAACCAAGAACTCCGACCGCCGCGAACTGCCGAACCTCATCATTTGGGGCAAATGTCTGGAGCCACACCAGCAGCAATCCTAGGACGAATGAGCCCACCACGTTCACCGTGAAGGTTCCCCAGGGCAAAGCATCCCCAGCCACAGTGCTCGTCCACGCAGAAACGTAGTAGCGCGAGATCGCTCCAAGCGCGCCACCTGCCCCGACCACAAAAACTGTCACAGGCTTGTGGCTCCACCACCTGCGCTACCCAATGTTCCGAGCAGCCAAACGGTCCATGGAGCACGAGCCCCTACAACGCGGCCTGCCAATCCGTTGAAAATGATCAACGACCCGCTAGTTGGCGGCCAATCTCCACCGTCTCGAATCCACTCTCTCCCCAGCCCATCACGAAAACGCTGAAGCCTTGACCTAGGCGCATCTCAATATCACTGGAGCTAGCCGGATACCCACAAGGGACGTCAAACTCTTTGCAGGCCGACAAAACAGACTGGATAGCGTTCTCCCAGCCTTCGTAGTCCAAGACGCGCTCCCCGTCGTCACCGACAGTAGAGAATAGCCCTCGGAGTGTTCCGGCCCCAGGCCAGAGCACACCGACCCCCGGCACAGCAGCGATCTCTCGGACATTAGCGAGGCCTTCGTGGCTCTCAACAATCACCCAGCTGACTAGTTCTCCATCCGGATCCAAGGGCCAAATATCAGCCTTCTCACGGTACTCAGCCTCCGTTACGCCCCAGTAACCGGGAGCCGAGCCAACCCCATTCCGACGCGTACCACCATCGTCGCTATATCGCATCGCCCTGAGGCCCCAACGTACTTCCTCTGCGCTTTCAACTTCGACGAACATGATTCCACTGACCCCAGCATCGAGCTGCAGACCAATCTCATGAACGGCCTGCTCCTCACTCTCCAGCTTGGCCATCTTCACAACAAAAGGGTGGCTAGACGCGTCTGCACCCGCCGCCTGCATCGCATCTCGGAGTTCAAGAAAGGCTGGGAGACCTCTCTCTACGCCGCCCTCCATGCTTCCATCAAATACGTAATCGCTCATGCCGAACTTCAGGACCTCCTCCGCTCGTTCAGATGGTGATATCGCTTGAGAGGAAGCACTTAACCGCCCTCGTGGTCGAATGCTCGGCGCATAGAGACCGAAGAGTGAACGATCACCCTCATGGAGAGTGATCATCGGGTTGAGTCGTTCCGCCGCAGGACCGTCCTCCGAACCACCGAAGATTTCTGGCTTGTTTGCCTCGCCTCCAGGACCGCAGGCAGCGATCAGGAGGGCTAGCGAGAGCTGAAGGGAACATCTGATCGTACGCATGATGAAATCCTGCCTGAAGTCCGTGTCGAATGCGCGATCGTAGAGTGGGAAATCCCAACGGGCAAGGATCCGACCCCACTCATGCTGAGCGCCAACCTCCACCAGAAAAAATGGCCGGAGGACGAGGAGAGCACAGGCTACGGTGCCGATCTTGGCCCTATACCGTAGATAGATTTCTCGCCTGAATCGGCTCAAATGGTTGGCCTGGACTCCAGCTCGTGACGTAACCACAGACTGCGCTCGCCGCGACCGAATACGGCGATCCGAGGTAGAGATTTCCGGGGCCAGAACGTCCAGGAAAATTTCGATTCTGAGAAGAGATCGAAACTTCGTCCGGAGCCCTGGTTACGCCCGGACCCGCGGCGATACACGCTCCACACCCGGGCTCGATGAACTCCGCCCCCATACGCTGGAACAGGTCGAGGTAGCCCTCCTCTCGACAGTACTCGCGGACCTCGGTCGACCCGCACTGGATAAACACCTGCACATCTTGATGCACCCTAAGACCATATGCATCTGCTTCTGCGAAAACACGGGCATACATATCCATGTCTTCCTTTTTCCCCGCCGTGCATGACCCGGCGTAGGCGATGTCTATCCTGATCGGCTCTCCTCCAAGCTCGTCGATAAAAACGCCATTCCCTGGATCGTTCGGCAGCGCCGCCATCGGCCTTATGGAAGCAGCATCGATCTCAATTATTTTCACATACTCCGCATCCGGATCGGACTGCATGCCTTCGATCAGTGCCTCGGCTCGCGGGCGGGGCATCCCACGTTCGTTGACCATAAATTCGACCGATTTATGGTCAGCAGCGATGATACCGGTGAATGCGCCGACCTCTGCCGCCATATTTGTCATAGTCGCCCGCTCGTCGACGCTCAGCGCCTCGACGGCCGGCCCCGCATACTCGATAATCTGGCCGATTGCCTCACCGTCACGGATGTAAGGGTGGCGCAGAATCTCGAGCATGTAATCCTTTGCTGTCACGTTCTCAGCTGGCTCGCCAGTGATCACGACCTTGAAAGACTGAGGGACCTTTACCCTCACATCCTTGGTGATCCACGAATTGAAGATCGCGGTAGTGCCTACTCCAAAGGCAACCGCACCAATAGCGCCAGCATGTGGAGTATGGGAGTCGGTTCCGATGATCAACATGCCCGGCTCGGCATACTCCTCTAGGATTTTAGAATGGCATATCGCCTGAGATCCAAGTTTTTGTCCCATCTGTTCACCGTAGAGCTTTACCCCCTGCTTTTCCGCAAAAGTTCGTTGCTTAACCTCCAGCTCATTGGCAACCTCCAGCAGCCCCTGCTCGATACGCTCCTGGCTCATGACTTTGTCGAGAAAAGTCAGGTGGTCTCTGAAAAAAAGAATAGACTCCCGATCGACCACCTTCGAATCAGGCCCGACCTTTTCCTCAAAGAAAATTGAAGCCATGGGGGTGACGTACTCGTGGCTGAAGCGGATGTCGGTGCGGAAAAATCCTGCGTCTCCCGGCTGAACCCAGCTCACACCAGCCTCCCCCGCAGCAGCGTCTGTCACTAGGTGCCTCGCAAAAATCTTTTCTGCGAGGGTCATCGGCCGTGGCGTAACCGTCTCAGTACTATCCGCTGGGTTGTTGTTCTGGGCCGCGGTTCGAGGGACTGAAGCTTTACCCTGGAGGCGAGCGACGTTGAATTCGAAGAGTCCTCCGTACTCAATTATCTGTCGGGCAATCTCGTCTTTGCCCTCGGTGAACTCAGACAGAGAAATCTCTTCTCCGTTCGCAATCCTTTTGATAATGCCGAAGTCATTCGTCGTAAGAACGCCAAGGTTCTGACAATTCTCGTTGTAGATGCGCTCAATGCTCTCGGCTACGACTACCTTGATACCTGCATGCAGCTCGGCGTACGGGCTCGCCTCTCGGCTGCTTCCCTTCCCACGACGCTTTCCTGCAACAGAACATACGAACCCCCCGTTGCGCACAGCATTACGCTCTACCGGGTAATCTGTTTCTCCCGTGGCTTGGCTTGTAGTGCGCAGCCCAAGATAGGGGAAGTCGCCCAACGTTTCGTCGTAAAAAAAGCATATGTAGGCCGGTGTGATCTCATCAGTGGAGATCTGATCACGCAGGGCGGACTTCAGGTCGTCGGTCAGTTCGAGATCCCGCCCTTCGTATAACTGAGCCTCCAACAACGCGGTGTCATCGAGGAGATACAGTGTCCGGCCCTCGAACCGCATGGTGGTCGGACGCTTTTCGATAGTGCGACTGAGAAGGTCCTCGATCATGCGCGCCTCTTGCTATGGTCTCTTGCTATCCCGCGGATCCCAGAAACACTAAACCCCGACGGATGTCGAAAGGTGCTAGAGCGCGGGTCCGGGGCAAGTGCTAACCCACGGCTGATCTATGCGGGATCGTCTGGTTCTGGTCAACGACTTGATAGGTTGCGCAATTAGATCCGGGTCTAGAAGCCTCTTTGTTGCGTCATCCTGTGGCAGTGGCACGTCATCATTATGGCGAAAGAACAGCTAACAGCTCGGGTCACGCCAACAAAACTGGTTGACACTATCACGGCTCAGAACCTTATTTATGCCCCGCGTCACGCAACGTCGACGCACACATGATCCGGCGTAGCTCAGTTGGTAGAGCAGCTGACTGTTAATCAGCGGGTCACTGGTTCGAGTCCAGTCGCCGGAGTGAGAGAAAACCTAAGCCCTGCAACCCTTTCTGGGTTGTGGGGCTTTGTGTTACCCGGCTACTACGCAGTACTGGGACTCACTCTGGGACTCACACGGACAAGAAAAACGACGGCTATCACGATCCCGCCGCCACTGCCGGACCCCGGGGCCGTACTGGTACGGGTCGGCACACATCGACGGCAACACACGATTTCTCCGGATCCCGACCCCCAGCACCCCGGACTCCCTCATTTCGCGCCACCGCATCCACCACATATAAGCACTGTTTTGCACGGTCGATTCCACTGGTTGAAAACGTACTCCGTGCGCGTGCGGGAACGAGAAGATTTCGTTTTCCGAAACGTCTTAGGAGTCCCAAGCCCCATAAAATGTCTGCCCAAAAAATGAGTGGGTAGGGGTGCCCAGCTTTGACAGCCTAGATCCCCGTCTGTCATTTACTGGCATGAGTGAGCCCGACGAAACCCTCCACCCTGAGCTTGCCGAGGCACTGACCGAGATCAACGGTCAGCCCTTCATTAGGCATCCGCTCCACTGCAAGCCTTTCAAGTCCAAAGGTGAGACGATGCTGTTTCTAGGACCTCGCGAGGAAGTGGAATGGCACAACAAAGCACTGGCACAAAAAAAGGCGTTGCTGGAGCAGGCTTACGAGTCCAGTGATTGGAAGCAGTATGTGGACTGGCACGAAAAACCCTTTCGGGGACGGGCGATCCAGTATCTCTCGGACATGGGTGAGCTTTCACACTACGATTACTGGGGTCTGCTGGCCTACGTTTGGCCGATGGTCGAAAACCCAAGCACAGATCTCGACACATGGACGGAGCTATGGACAAGCTCCAGACCGAAGCCAGAGGACTTCTTCACGCTTCCCATTTCGGATGATCCTTTGACGGTCTTCCGTGGTGTTCGACTGAGTTTGATGGAAGAAGGACTTTCTTGGACGCTATCACGGGACCGTGCACAGTGGGTTGCAGATCGGCACGGCAATGACGGGCACGTTTTTGAGCGTAAGGTGCGTCGAAAGGACGTGATGTATTACACCAACGCACGCGAAGAGCAGGAGATCGTTATCCTCCCTAGGAGTCTTTTAGATGAGAGCCCAGCCTTTCCCACCATTGGGTTCTGAGCCTGTAGTGAGGATTAGATGTTGAGTAGTCTATGGACCTGGTTCGTGGAGATGCCGTTGGTGACCTTTCTGCTTCTCATCGGCACCCCTTTGCTTCTCAGCTTATTACACGACCACTTCTTCGGTGATAAGAGTTAGGAGGAGATAGATATGACCGCCGACGAAGTGCTTGGTTAAGCTTGGAATCTCATAATGGCCACACCGCTCTGGCTGGCGGTGCTGTTGTTCGTATACTGCGCGTTCAACCATTCCGAGGTCATAAAGGACAGGCGTGGTAGTGGTGCCCTACGAACAAGACGCTAAAGGGGTCTAACGTGAAAAAAACTCTCTGTCCGCTTTGATTTGAACATGCGATACCTGGCGACAAGGGCTCTGTTCTTGAGTACGCTGTTCTTGGGCTGTTCCGGTAGCGTCGACAGCAGAACTCGGCTGTCGATTTTTGCCGCCTCTTCGCTCACCGACTCTTTCCAGGCCCTCGCTGCTGAATTCGAGGCCCAAAACCCTGCAATTGCAGTTGAGCTCGCATTTGCGGGAAGCCAAGTCCTCCGGTTGCAAATAGAGCAAGGAGCTTCAGTAGACCTCTTTGCCTCGGCTAACCAGAAACATCTTCAGGAGCTCATAGACGAAGGTTATATGGGTTCTCCTAGAGTCTTCGCGTCAACCGATCTCGTGATGATCGTCCCGCTAGCAAACCCTGCGGAGATCGAAACCTTTCGGGACCTGACTAAGGCATCGCGGATTGTATTTGGCAATGAATTTTCTCCAATCGGGCTCTATACGCTCGAGGTCTTAGAGAGGGCAACAGCTGACCTAGGAAGCTCTTTCGGCTCAGTCGTCAGTGAGCGTATCGCTTCCCTAGAGAACAATGTTCGTATGGTTCGAGCCAAAGTTGAGCTGGGAGAGGCTGACGCAGCACTCGTCTACCGCCCCGACGCTATCACCTCTAGCGGAGTCCTGACTTTTCCGATCCCCGACGCTTGGAACGTTCTTGCGGATTTCCCTGTCGCGGTCTCGACCGAAGCCCCCCGTGGCGGCGCAGCGGCCCAATTTCTTGAGTTCCTCTCCTCGCCAGTGGCCCAAGAGCTTCTTGCGCAGCACGGCTTCGTGAGCGCTTCGTGAGGGGAGGAAGTTGGCGCCAGTCGCCACTAACGGGCATAGGGGTCCTCTTTGGGGTGACCCTCGCGGGGCTGTTGCTGCTTCCCTTTTTTGCGCTAGCGATCTCGACCCCGGCGAGCGATCTGCTAGAGGGGGCCAGTCACCCGCTTTTTGCGTCGGCGTTGTTTCTTAGCCTTCGAACAACCCTGACGAGCCTGTCGCTCACCGTTGTCCTCGGAACTCCTCTAGCCTGGTGGCTGGCCTCCTCTAGCTCAAAAACAGCGCGTGTAACCGAAGTTTTGGTGGGCCTCCCCATCGTCATGCCGCCCGCCGTCGTAGGCGTAGCCCTACTACAGACATTTGGGCGCGAGGGCCTTCTTGGTCCTGCTCTCGGGTCAATCGGTATTGCTCTGCCCTTCACGGCGACTTCCGTTGTGCTAGCGCAAATTGTGGTATCCGCCCCGTTCTTCATTCAGGCTGGTGCGAGCGCCTTTCGCGAAGTTAGGCAAGACATGCTGATCGTAGCGCGAACTCTCGGGGCCTCTCCCCCGGTTGCCTTTTTTCGGGTGGCATTGCCTGTCGCACTACCCGGCCTTCTGGTTGCTTCCTCTCTTGCTTGGGCCCGAGCCCTCGGAGAGTTCGGGGCTACCCTTCTCTTTGCGGGCAACATGCCGGGCCGAACGCAAACCATGCCCCTCGCCATCTTTTACGCACTCGAATCTGACATCCGCCTAGCAATTGTGTTCTCCCTCGTGCTCGCTGCTGTGGGCGTCCTTCTCTTGGTCACGCTGCGTTTTTTCCCGGCCTTGAGAAATTTCATGCGAGGCACCAACCCATGACCTCGTGGCAAGTTATGGTAAGAGTGCGTCGAGGAGAGCTTGATCTTGACGTCACTTTCGAAGGCGATGACAAGCCTCTTGCTCTGGTTGGACCCAACGGTAGCGGAAAGACCAGCGTACTTCGAGCGATCGCGGGAGTGCTCGCCGTCCGCGATGCTCGTGTCACTGTGGGTGACACCATCCTCGAGGATACAAGTGCGGGCGTCCGCGTACCTACAGAGGAGCGTCGGATAGGATACGTTCCTCAGGGCTTCGGTCTGTTCCCACATCTGACAGTCTTAGAAAACGTTGAGTTTGGTCTGTCAACCGGAAAAAACCGCATACGCCCTGAAGAGCGCTCCCGCCGCGCTCTCCAGATGCTCTCGGAATTAAACTGTGCGTCGCTAGCAGGTCGCTCCGTTGAGCATCTTTCCGGTGGGGAGAAACAACGCATAGCCCTTGCTCGATCGCTCGTGCTAGAACCCGGACTCCTTCTCCTTGACGAACCGCTTGCTGCCCTAGATGCAACACTTCGTCGGCGACTTCGTCGGTTTCTAGCGGAGCGGCTTTTCATGTTCCGAGGGCCCTCTATCACGGTGACGCATGACGTGCGCGACGTGGCCGCTCTCGGTGCTCAGATTGTCGCACTCGAACACGGTCGGGTAGTTCAGCAGGGCCCGCTCTCCTTAATCCAGCAGAGCCCTGCGACTGAGTTCCTAGCAGAGTTCGTAGGAGCCGATTGAGCTAGGCAGCTAGCGCGCCCCCTAACCAAAAAAGAGGTCAGCCGCCCTTCCTCTTCGCCGTGAATGGCATAGCCATCCCCATGTCGGGCACGTAGACCTCCCCGGACATCTCGTCCCCGTCGACATCAGCCTCCACCTCTACAGTGAACCACTGACCCTCTAGCCCCACATGCATAAGAAACGAGAGGACGCCGTCCTCATATACTCCGTCACTGAGCTCAACCCCGTCTACGGGCATCTGAAGCTCAGCCGTCCCAGAGACCTCGGCTCCGTCTTGCTCAAAGACGAATTCTGACTCCATGGTTCCAACCTCTGGTGAAGAGATTGATACTGTCCACGTGCCGGCCACTCCGTCCTGTGCGGAAACGGGGATCGCAGCCAGTGCAAGTGCGGAAAAGAGCAAGCCAAAGCCACGGACAGTGCGTTGCATGCGGGTTACCTCTGAATGGTCCTAAAGAGTTCGGTACGCTGCACGATACATGTGACGGACCAGTGTTACAACTCGTGCGGGTCAAAAACGTGCAACCTAGACACCCTTCATCTTGAGACTATTTAGTCGAGCCGACGAGCAATCCATACAGTTCGATATACAGCCGTACCTAGGGTCCCGGTGGCCACGAGAGCGAGGGGCCAGAAAAGAAAAGCCCCGGGGTCCCATCCCTGCCAAGACGTCAATCTCGGATCCAGCACCGCCCCTAACCCAACGAGTAGAAGCCTCTCAGCGCGCTGCATAACACCTACCTTGGCTGTTACTCCCAAACTTTCACCGCGGGCCCTCGTGTAACTGACGAGCAGCGATCCGCCAAGCGCAGCAACCACCACCACTAGTTCTGGGACGGACTCCATATAGAGCACTGCGAGCCCTACGAATGCCCCGAGCTCTGCGAAGCGGTCTAGTGTTGAATCAAGAAAGGCACCTCTCTGGCTCGCAAGTCCACGAGCCCGGGCAACCCTACCGTCGAGAATGTCCGCTACACCCCCGAGCAAAACAAGCCAGCCACCCATGCTTACCTGCGCAGTACCAAAACAGTATCCAGCCAGGCAGCCACAAAAAGCCCCTGCGACGTTGTAGGCGGTTGGTGGCAAGCCGATGATGAGCGATACACGCTCTATAGGCCCAATGAACCAGTAAAACCATCTACGGACAAAACCCCCGAAAACGAAGCTTCCTCGGTTCTCTATCTCGAGCGGGTCGTGCCTCTTCTTCGAGAGCAAGGCATAGACAGGCATAGATGCCAACATCCCCGCCAGAACCAAGATCAGCACAGCCATGTGGCCTCTCGCGTTTCGCTAATTGTGCTGCATAGGATCACGGCCGCACCCCTCGGTTTTTTTTCGTGAGCATAAAATGTATTGCGCGAGGCCATAAGAAGATCAGTGGCATCATTTTTTCAAGGGCTGTGAGCTTGATGGGTCGGCCAGTATGGCGCTCAGCCTTTCTCACGACGTACGGAAGCCACTTAGCAAAAGTCATCATATGCTTAAGCCACCGCATCGTCGCACGCCGCTTCGAACGGCGGAAGTGTCGTCTCCAGCGTCTTCGGTCTGCAGCAGAGGCTGGAGCAGCTAGTGTGTATCGTCCTTCGTTAGTGCCCAACACTTTGCCTGACGCTGCGGCTGCGCTGAGGGCGGGGCCTAAGGCTAGAGCAAAATGGTCGGCTTGAGCATTGAAAACCGTTCTGGCCCGGCCTTCAGATTCTGGCCGCCACTCTCCCTGGTAGCAGACCTCTAACAGCCGCTTTCCCAGGTCTTCCGGGCTAAAGTCACCTGAAAGATAGGGGGCCATCCACTCAAGCACTCCCAAGATGGCTCCATCTATAACGCCCCTAACCCATGTGCCTTCAAGCGGAGACTGGGACCAGACAATTTCAGTTCGCTGCACCATTCGCCCAAGAAGAAAATGATCCTTCGGGGAGGATCCTAGCGCCCGCTCAAAATCTTTCTTGGAGACTACAGCACACTTGGCCGTGGCTAGGGAGCCCTTCCCCTCAACGTAAGCGATTACGTTCGGTGCGAGGATGCGTGCTAGTCCATGCATCAAAGCTACAGGACGACCAAGCTGGCGGCACTTTGCAAGCCCTTTATAAAAAACTTTATAGTCATCTACGATTACCACGAAATCGAAGGCGCTGTGTTGGTCGGGCGAAGTTTTGAGCAGCCGGGAGCCATATAGCAAAACAAGCTGGACAGCGCCGTCACTCTGTAATGCTAGTTGTTCGGCGAGGCTCTCGGCCTCGGGCCATCGCCCGCCAGCTAATCCCGTCACAGCGCAGGCGTATTGTTGGATCGCATCTCGGCTAGACGCTCACTCATGATGTCTCGTACTTTTGTTATGAAAGGGCCGGGGTCTGCGTCGGGGTCTGTCCACTCTAGAGTGGCGGCATGCTCCACTCTACCGTCCAGAGCAGATAAATCCGCTAGAAAGTCTTTCGCGTGGGACTTTTCCCAATACCCATCAACAACAAAAACGTACACTGTCCAGGGGCGCCCCTTTAGAACCTTCGCTAGGCCCCGCTTCCTGAAGGAGCCTATCTCTCCATCTTTGGTTCTGGTTCCTTCGGGGAAGATCGCTATGGGCACATCCGAGTCCCGAGCCTCTCGTGCCATGGCCCTTGCCATTTTTAGGACCTCCCTAGGGTTTGCTGTTGGGTCAACTGTCGGGTATTGATAGAGCCTGACCAAATGCGAGATTAGCGGGATAAAGCGGCCGTAGCGGGCCCGAGTGACAATGCGGGGGTAGCCGTAAGCAACCGATTTCACCACCAAAAGGATGTCTATGACAGATTGGTGGTTCATTAGGATTAACTTGCCGGGGGCACAGGGAACGACTTGAGGCGGAAACTGAACAGAGGCACCCCCTACCGAGCGCAGCGGAGCAGTACCAAAATACGCCATAGCTCTGATCCATCGGCCCAGTACAGGGATACGAGCCTTAGGAAAAATCTTAACCAACGGCGAGACAAAAGCCCGCTGCACAACATCGAATACAGTGTACAGGAAGCACACAAGCAGCAGTGCAAGATATCCCCGGAGCTTAGACACGTTCTTTTTAGTGACAGAAAGAGAAGTAACCGTAAATCTCGAAGCGAAACCGCCCCCGCTGAACCTACAACTAAAAGATCTCAGACATGAGCGATTCGGAGAACACCTACTACGGCTATGACATGTGTATCGGAGGCTATTTCGAGATGTCGACGGAGGACGCAAGAAAGCTGTTGCCGCCGCATCTTGAGCCACTCGAAGTTCAGCATGAGCGCAGCATTCTTGCGATCACTGCCTTTCACTTCAGCGAGAGCATGGTCGGTGAGTATGACGAAATCGTGCTTGCGGTAGTTGTCCCGCCGAGAGTAGAGCCAGGCAAGCCGCTTCCCAAGGCAGCATTCTTCCCCTTCATGGTGGGCACATCCACCCCCGAATCACGAGCTCACGCTATAGAGCGCTGGCACCTTCCCCACTACATGAAGGACGTGGAAATAGGGTTTACCGAAACAGAGGCCGAGATAAAGGTCTCCGTGAAAGATGAAGGCAGCACAGTCCTCGAGATGGTGGTAACCTCTCACGACCGAAGCGCTGCGGCCAACCATTACATGTGTTTTACTGTGGACCAAGAGGACCGCTATAAGGTCAACATTCTCATGGAAGCGGTGCACGCAGAACACGAAGAGGAAACGGGAAGCCTCAGTCTAAGCGAACACCCTATGACGGAGGGCCTCACGATTGATGAGGTCAATACTTATCCATTCCGCGAGGAGTGGTATAGCAAAGGGCTGCAAACGTTTGACAAGATGGTGAACTTCTGACCGCTCGTCGTCACTTCGTCATCTTCAACCCGGCTTCCGGAAGAGGAGGGGGTGGGAAGCGAACTGACGTGTATCGGTCGCTTCTGGATGAGGCTCTCGAACACGTCACTTACTCCTCAACAACTCGTCCTGGCGAAGAGAGAGATATAGCCGAGCAAGCCCTCGCAGATGGGTACGACGTCATCGTGGCCGTCGGTGGTGATGGCACATGGAGCAATGTGGCTGACCGCTTAGTCGCGAGCGGGCGAGATGATGTGGCCCTAGGGATCTTGCCGAGCGGAACAGGCAATGACTTCGGACGCAATTTCGGGCACAGCCTCAAAGATCCCCGCGGTGCGGTTGGCGTTTTGGCAGAAGGGCACATACGCCGTATCGACGTTGGGCGCGTCGACACTCTAAGCGCCTCTGAACACCAACCCGACCTCTGGGAGCACCGACACTTTTTAAACCTCGTAGGGTTTGGCTTCGACATAGCGGTCATTGACGCAGCCAAGCGCGCCCGCTTCCTGCGAGGAGAAGCTCTCTACAAACTTACGGCTCTGCAGCAGCTCTTTAGGTTCCCCGGGGTTCACGTTCGGGTTGAGTCCCTCGGGCACGAGGCGAGAGAGTTACATCATCTGATGCTGACAATCTCTAACGGCAGGTACTTCGGGGGCGGCTTCCCTATTGCTCCAGATGCTCGTGTAGATGATGGTTGGCTCCACGCTTGTAGTATTGGAGACGCGAGTGGGTTCACCCGCATGAGGCTATTCAGCTTAGCGGAGAAGGGCCGTCACTCTTCATCCAATCTCGTGACCATAAAGGGTGACAAAGCTTTTCGGCTTCGGTTCAGAGAAAAGCCAAGGTTTGAAATGGACGGGGACCTACGAATGTCGAAAACGGAGGTTATTGAGGTGCGTTCAGTACCCGGAGCCCTGAAGATTTTGGCTCCAACTTCCTGGCAGGCACCGAGGCCCTTTTCCTCCTAGGCCATCAACCCACCCACCCAGGCTACTATGTGACGGCTTGTTTCGGCAGAGGCCAATCTCCCAAGCGGCTTGATGCCTTGCTGTCAGTCACCATCTTTGGATATGGGGATCAACCAAGAAAAAGAAGTTCCTGTATCACTCACGAGGCTCACTGTCCGCACCTCTGAGTTGGATTCTTTTGGGCACGTCAACCACGCGGTGTACCTCTCCTACCTCGAACATGCGCGTTTCCAGGCGCTTAAAGAAGCCGGGTTTGATTGGGCCGTTCTCGATGATCGAGGCTGGGCAATCTTTGTGGTTCGAATCGAAATAGACTATGTAGCTGAGGCGAAAAGAGAAGACGAGCTGCTTGTCCGTACTTGGGCCGAGTCGTTCCGCAGAACTAGTATGACCCTTCGTCAGGAGGTAACCCTCGACAACAATCCTGGTGCCATCATCGCTCGCGCTAACGTTACCGCCGTTTGGATAGGCCCTGAACGAAAACCAATTCGAGTTCCAGACGAAGTGCGTGAAAGGCTAACTGGGGAAGGCCGTTAACTTGTTCTCTACTTAAACGCTCAGCATGCACGGTGCCGCTATGACCGCCAGAGACGAACTTCGAAAACTCCTTATCGAGCGCTCTGTCCGCCTTGGTGATTTTACCCTGGCCAGTGGAGCGAGATCTGACTACTACATTGATGCCCGTCGGACTACGATGTCAGCCGAGGGGCAGAGACTAGTCGGCAGAGTCGCCTATGCGGCAATTCAAGGCCATGGGCTTGATCCGACTCATGTGGGCGGCTTGACGATGGGGGCAGACCCTATCGCTTACGCTATAGCGCATGTAAGCGCCCTAGAGGGGGGGGTCATAGATGGCTTTTCCGTCCGAAAAAGCGCCAAAGGCCACGGAACCGGGCAACGTATAGAGGGTGGGCTCCCAAAGGATGCCAGAGCTCTTATGGTAGAGGATACAATGACAACAGGGCTGAGCACATTAAAGGCTATTGATGCTGTTCGAGCCCATGGCGCTGCGGTTTTGGGAGTTATCACCCTAGTGAACCGGTCCGAAGATGCCGAAGCCCTATACAACACTCAGGGGTTGCAGCTCATCTCCTTGTACACTGGAACAGAGCTTTTAGCGGCCGCTCAGTCGAGTTAATCGATCAACCTGAGTGGCATCACTAGGCATAAGTAATCTACAGCGTCCTCTCCTGCCGGTTCGATTGTCGCTGCCCTCTCTGGTGCTCTAAAAGCCAACTTCACTTCTTCTGAGGGTATATGACGGAGAACCTCCAGCAAGTAGTTGGCGTTGAAACCGATCTCTAATTCCTCTCCTTCATATCCAACCTCCATCTCATCGTGCCCCTCTCCCAGGTCGGGTGTTAGGACACTAAGATGAACCCGGCCGGATTCGAAACGCATACGAATCCGGTGGGTCTGGTCTGAGGCAACAACTGCCATTCTGCGGACGGCCGACGCAAGAGCTTTTTTCTCTATAAAGGCTAGCTTGTCATTGTCTTTGGGTATCACCTGCTCGTAATTCGGATACGAGCCCTCGATGAGGCGTGTGTATATCTCAGTATTGTTAGCCCTAAACCCGAGGTGATTTCCACTACGTGCCACCTCGAGTTGATCCTCATCCTGAAACAACCGTTGCACCTGGGTTAACGCTGCTGGTGGGACTATAAAATCTGCGGAAGTCGTTCCAGTAGCTTCAACTTTCACACTCATGCGTGCCAGCCTGTGTCCATTGGTCGCCACCATTTTCATCTCACCATCTCTCAGCTCCCACAGAACACCATTCAAGATAGGCCTGCTTTCTTCGGTGGACACAGCAAAAGATGTATGGTGAATCAGCGCATTGAGGTTTTTTCCAGTTACGGAAATACCCTCTGAGAAATCGACCTCTGCCAGGGTTGGAAACTCATCTGCTTGCAATCCATTTAATTTGAACTGACTTGCTCCGCATATCAGCTCGATCTGATCTCCGCGAGTAGTAATTTCCACCGGATTATCTGGTAACTCTCGAGTGATCTCTTGCAGTTTTTTACCTGGTGCCGTAAGGCTCCCGGGCGTCTTTACGTCAGCTAGAACTTTGACTCGCACAGCAACATCTAAGTCTGTACCACTCATCCATACGCCATCCTCAGAAGCTTCAAAGAGGATGTTCGATAGCACTGGAAGAGTAGTCTTCGATGGAATGCTAGCTGAGACCGCAGCAAGACCTTTATGAAGGTTTTGCCGAGTGATGGTGAAATTCATCGGGATGGTACTCCTGATGGTCTTTGCCGTGCGACATTAAGGTCAACAAGATTTTTCACATAACCTAGATACTATCTCTTATTACATACAAAAAACATAGCCGTAGTAGGCGTTGTGGTTTTGTGGAATCCTGTACCCAACAAGACTCCGTTTTCTTATGTGCCCTCTATAAAAACGATCTATTTCGCTGCGATCAACTTTTAGTGGAAAGACGTTTAAAACTCTCAAGTGGCAGAAGTGTTTGTTTTTTTGACTGTGGAAAAGCGTGGGTTTTTCCACAGTTGCTCACACTAAGTGTGGAAAACTCGATCGTGGTCTCTTTTTAGTTCCTCAATTACCTCTTCGACCCGGTCCCGGAAGGCTTCGTCATCATCCATCCTAGATGCCACCTTTCGAATCGAATACAAAACAGTGGAGTGGTCTCTTCCTCCATAGAGCTGCCCAATACTCTGAAGCGGGGTCCCGAGTAGCTCGCGTACCACGTACATCGCTACGTGACGAGCCTCGGCTATGTTTTTAGACCGTGACTTCGAAGACAGGGCTTCGGGGCGCACGCGCCACTGACTGGCAACTAGCTGGGTAATTCGGCCTGGAGAAGCAACCGGCCCTCTTTGTCGCTTCTCCA
>CETM01036070.1_pt1 | contig 18855 bp, 21 predicted proteins | sample 361451 | NCBI WGS metagenome assembly CETM01 (sample SAMEA2622690, study PRJEB7988) | marine metagenome | isolation source: saline water (ENVO:00002010), including
AAAACAGATTTAATTAATTTGAAGTTTTTATTTAAAAAATTATCTATCGCGTCTGATCACGCTGGTTTTGATTTAAAAGAGAAAATAAAAAAAAATCTTATAAAAAAGAAAATTACAGTAGTTGATTTAGGACCCAAAACAGACGATTCAGTCGACTACCCAGACTTTGCCAAGAAAGTAGCAAGAAATGTTGCTTCAAAAAAAAGTAAAATAGGCATATTAGTATGTGGGTCAGGTACCGGAATGGCCATGTCAGCTAATAAAATCAAAAAAATAAGAGCTGCAGTTTGCTATAATCAGGCTTCTACTAGTTTGTCTAGAAAGCATAATGATGCTAATATACTTGCGCTAGGATCAAGATTAACTAAAAATTCAACTGCTTTAAGATTAGTTAATGTTTTTCTGAGCACAAAATTCGAAGGTGGTAGGCACTTGAGAAGAGTTAAAAAAGTATAAAAAGTTTTTTTATTATGTCTAAAATTAAAAGTAATATAAACGGAAGTTATCAGGATTACTTTGATAGAGATTTGTCATCAAGAGATCCAGATTTATATAATTCTATTAAACTTGAACTACAGAGGCAACAAGAACATATAGAACTTATCGCATCAGAAAATATTGTTTCAAAAGCTGTTTTAGATGCACAAGGATCAATTCTAACCAACAAATATGCAGAGGGTTATCCTGGAAAAAGATATTATGGAGGATGCGAATTTGTTGATAAAGCGGAGGAATTGGCTTTAGAGAGAGTTAAAAAATTATTTAATTGTGATTATGCAAATGTACAACCTCATTCTGGAGCACAGGCAAATGGCGCAGTATATCTTGCACTATTAAATCCAGGAGACACAATACTTGGTATGAGCTTAAATTCTGGCGGTCATTTAACTCATGGAGCAAAAGTTTCATTATCAGGGAAGTGGCTTAAATCTTTTCATTATGAAGTTGATAAAAAAACAGGTCTTATTGATTATGATCAAGTTAAAAAATTAGCTTTGGAGCATAAACCAAAAATATTAATTGCTGGTGGTAGTGCCTATTCCAGAATAATTGATTTTAAAAAATTTAGAGAAATAGCTGATAGTGTAAAAGCATATCTAATGGTAGATATGGCACACTTTTCTGGTTTAGTTGCAGGCAGAGGTTATCCAAATCCAATCGATTATGCCGATGTTGTTACATCAACAACCCATAAAGTTTTAAGAGGTGGTCGAGGTGGAATTATTTTAACAAACAGAGAAGATCTAATTAAAAAATTTAACTCTGCTGTTTTTCCAGGCTATCAAGGAGGACCGCTAATGCATGTGATAGCTGCCAAAGCTGCTGCATTTCACGAAGCATTACAACCTAGTTTTAGAGAGTATATAAAATCTGTTCTAGCTAATGCAAAAATTTTATCTGAAACACTTAAAAATAATGGTTTTAAAATATTTTCTGGTGGAACCGATACACATTTAATGCTTGTTGATCTAAGACCCTTTAATGTAACAGGTAAGGCCGCTGAAATTAGTTTGTGCAAAGCAAATATAACTTGCAACAAGAATGGGATTCCGTTTGATACAGAAAAGATGACAATAACATCAGGAATAAGACTTGGATCTCAAGCAGCTACCACAAGGGGATTTGGATTAAATGAATTTAAAAAAGTTGGAGATCTAATCACTAAAGTAATAAAAGGTTTATCTAAAAGTCCTGAAGACAATAGCAAAACTGAATCAGCAGTTAGAAAAGAAGTGATTGAACTTTGTTCAAAATTTCCTATATATAATCACTTATTCAAAAATTAATTTATGCTTTGTCCGTTTTGTAGAGAAAAAGACACTTCAGTTGTAGATTCCAGACCTACAGAGGACGGGACCGCTATTAGAAGAAGAAGATTCTGTTCTTGTAATGGTGGAATGAGGTTTACAACATTCGAAAGAGTTCAATTTAGAGAACTGACTGTAATTAAAAAAAATGGTCGAAGATCACCATTTGATAGAGAGAAATTAGCTAAATCTTTTTTTACAGCATTAAAGAAAAGACCAATTGATCCATCAACAATTGAAAAAGTAGTTTCAAAAATTTCAAGAGATTTAGAGGAGCTGGGGCAGTCTGAAATTCAATCTAGCGTGATTGGAAAAAAAGTAATGGATGCTCTTAAGGAACTAGATAAAATTGCTTATATTAGATTTGCTTCAGTATATACAAATTTTAAAGAGGTTGGAGAATTTGGTGAATATATTGAGGAATTAGATGGCAAGACAAAAAAATAATTTTAATTCAAAACATTCATATTTTTTATCTCTTGCATTTGAACAGGCTAAAATAAATTTAGGGTCAACATCAAAAAATCCTTCTGTTGGATGTATAATTGAAAAGGATGGAGCTGTAATTTCATCAGGATACACTTCTTTAAATGGTAGACCACATGCTGAATTTAATGCTTTACATAAAAAAAGAAATTTTAGTAATGCCAATCTTTATGTAACATTAGAACCTTGTTCACATTACGGGATAACACCTCCATGTACAGATATTATAATTAAAAAAAAAATCAAGAAGGTATTTTTTTCTTCATACGATAATGATATTAGATCAAGAAAAAAAACAAAAAAAATTTTAAATAAAAAACAAATATTTGTTAAAGGATCTTTACTTAAAAAAAAAGGTAAAAATTTTTATCAAAGTTATTATTTACAACACAATAAACAGTTACCATTAATAGATTGTAAAATAGCGATTTCAAAAGATTACTATACAAATAATTTAAGAAAAAAATGGATCACTAACAAATACTCAAGAAAAAGATCTCATTTAATTAGATCAATGTATAATTGTATCGTTTCAACATCTAAGTCTATAAATAAAGACGATTCCTTACTTAATTGCCGCATTGAAGGTTTAGAAAATAAAAGTCCCGATCTTGTTATTATTGATAGGAAACTTAGACTTAAAAAAAATTTAACACTATTTAAATTTATTAAAAATCGGAAGGTTCTATTGTTTACATCATCTAAAAACAAAAAGAAGATCTTTTTTTTCAAAAAAAAAGGTTTAAATATTATTTCAATTAAAACTTTAGATAAGAAAAATGATTATAAAAATTTATTTTTTAATTTAAAAGAAAAAGGATACTCAAGAATTTTTGTTGAAAGCGGATTGACTTTTATAAACTTTTTAATTCAAAATAAATTCATTAATAATATCTATGTATTTCGATCTGACACTAATTTAAAAAAAAGGGGTATTAATTATTCAACTTCTAATATAATTAAAAAGATATATTTAAAAAATAAAGTCAATGTTAATTTATTTGGAGATCAATTATATAAAGAGAGACTTAAATAATGTTCAACGGAATTGTTTATAATCAGGGCTTAATTAAAAAAATTAAAAGAAATCCTAAATATGTCAATGGAAGTTTGGTGATTGAAATTGAGTCAAATATTAGTTTCAAAAAGTCTGACATTGGCGAGTCAGTTTGTTGCGATGGTGTTTGTTTGACATTAATTAGAATTAAAAAAAAATCTTTCCTATTTTATTTATCTAAAGAAACCCTAAAGAGATCTAATTTCAAATATGCTAAAGTTGGTAAATTTATCAATATTGAAAAATCTTTACTTCATGGAAAAAAAATATCAGGACATTATATTCAAGGACATGTTGATACAACTTCTGTTGTTAAAAAAATTAAAATTATAGATAGATCATGGAACGTAGTTTTTTCTTTGAACAAACAGCTTAGAAAATTTGTTGTTGATAAAGGTTCGATTTCAATTAACGGAGTTTCATTAACAATTTCTAAAATTAGATCAAGCTCATTTCAAGTTACCATTATTCCTCATACTTTGAAACTTACAAATCTGATAAAATTAAAAAAAGGTGACAAAGTAAATATCGAATTTGATATTGTAGGAAAATATTTAAATAATATTTATATTTAAAATGAAAAGAAATTCATCATCGATAAAACAAATTATATCAGAAGCTAAAAAAGGGAAAATGTTTATATTGGTTGATGATAAAGATAGAGAAAACGAAGGAGATTTGGTTGTTCCTGGATCCAAAATTAATTCAAAAAAAATTAATTTTATGGCTAAACATGGAAGAGGATTGATTTGTTTAGCCTTAACACCTCAAAAAGTAAAAAAATTGAATCTTCCATTAATGTCATTAATCAATAAATCTAGAACACAAACAGCTTTTACAGTTTCTATTGAATCAAAAAAAGGAATCTCAACTGGAATATCCGCACATGATAGAGCTAAAACAATAAAAGTCGCTATTAAACCATCGTCAACAAAAAAGGATATAGTCTCTCCAGGACATGTTTTTCCATTAGTTTCTAAAAATGGTGGTGTTCTTGAAAGAGCAGGTCATACAGAAGCATCTGTTGATATTTCAAAACTGGCAAAATTAAATCCAAGTGCTGTTATTTGTGAAGTTATGAATGAAGATGGTACAATGGCACGTTATAAAGATTTAGTACCATTTGCAAAAAAACATAGATTGAAAATTGCAAAAATTGAAGATTTAATTTCACATAGATTAAAACACGAAAGATTAATTAGATGCATATCCAATAAAAAGATTAAAATAAAAAAATTTGGTAATTTTGATTTAAAAACATTTAAAAATAAATTAGATGGATCCGAACATTATGCCATTACAAAGGGAAATTTTTCTATTAATAAAACTTCCAGAGTTAGAGTAATTTCTACAACTGTTTTAAATAGTTTTTTAAATTTTAATAAAAATATTTTTAAAAATTCATTAAAATATTTAAATAAGTTTAATAATTTTGCTCTTATCCTCGTTAAAGGTACTAACGCTGGTTTATCATCTGAGAATAATAGAATTTTAAGATATTATGGTGTAGGAGCACAAATAATTAAGGAATTAAAAATTAAAAATATGATATTAGTATCAAGATCAAAAAAACGTATTATTGCATTAAAAGGATATGGTATAAAAATTACAAAACAGGAAATTATTAAATGAAAAAAAGAATTTGTATAGTTATATCTAATTATAATAATGAAATTACTTCGAAATTATATTTAAGTACAAAAAAGGAATTAAAAAAATATAAATTTAAAAAAGTTGATGTAGTTAAAGTTCCAGGAGCTTTTGAATTACCCGTTGTAATTTCCAAGCTTATTAAAAAATATGATGCTTTCATAGCTATTGGATGCATTATAAAAGGAGAAACTTTGAATTTTGATCTTATTTCTAGAGCTATAACAGATGGAATAATGAATATTTCTATTACCAATAAAAAACCTATTGGAAATTCTATACTTACTTTATTTAATAAAAGACAAGCATATAAAAGATTTAATAAGGGTAAAGAAGCTGCGCAAGCCGTATACAAGGTTCTTAAAGTTAATTATTGAATGTCTGGTGATAATTTAAAGAATAATCCTAGAGTAATAGTTGTTCAAAAATTATATGGATATTTTTTAAATAAGGACACAGAAATTTTTTATTCAAAACATAGATATAAAAAGTTTATAAAAGATATAGTATCTGGAACTGTTGAAAGAGAGGAACTTTTATTAGAAAATCTTAATTATATTTTAAAAGATGAATTTAATCCATCAAGAACTGATTTAATACTTAAAATAATGATTCTATCAGCAACATATGAACTAATGTTTGTCCATAAAACACCAAGCAAGGTAATAGTAAGTGAGTATGTAAAAATATCAGATTTTTTTTTAGAAAGTGCTCATAAGGGCTATTTAAATGCAATTTTAGATAAAATTTCAAAAAATATTCGAAAAGTTAACGATTAATTTCTTGCCTTTTACCAAGTTTTTTGGCAATTTCCTGATTTTTAAAGATCATTATTGGAGTTATATCATTGGAAAATTTATATTTAATAGTATTCACCGGTCTCCTTGCAGTAGTCTATAGTTATTTTTTAAGCAAACAGATAATTTCTGCCAATCCAGGAAATGCGAAAATGCAAGAAATTGCTGAGGCCATTCAAATAGGTGCTAAAGCATATTTAAATCGACAATATAAAACCATAGCTATAGTTGGAGTCATTGTTTTAATAATAATTAGTTATTTTTTTAGTTTATTAGTTGGTCTAGGATACTTAATAGGCGCCTTATTATCAGGCGTTGCTGGTTACGTTGGAATGTTAATCTCAGTTAAAGCAAATGTAAGAACAGCTGAGGCCTCAAGAACAAGTCTTCAAGAGGGTTTAACCATGGCTTTTAAATCTGGCGCAATAACTGGACTGTTAGTTGCTGGCTTAGCTTTACTTGCAATTTCAATTTATTATTGGGTTTTAATATCTTTCAATGTTGAAAGTAGAGAACTAATTAATGCATTAATAGCTTTAGGATTTGGAGCTTCTTTAATATCAATTTTTGCGAGGCTAGGCGGTGGAATTTTTACAAAGGGAGCTGATGTTGGAGCAGATCTGGTTGGAAAAGTAGAAGCAGGTATACCTGAAGATGATCCTAGAAATCCTGCGGTAATCGCAGACAATGTTGGCGATAACGTTGGGGACTGCGCAGGTATGGCAGCAGATTTATTCGAAACTTATGCAGTAACTATTGTTGCTACTATGGTTTTAAGCTCAATATTTTTTCAAAACGATTCAGCACTAATGATTTATCCATTAGCGATAGGAGGTGGATGTATAATTGCATCTATAATAGGAACTTTTTTTGTAAGACTCGGAAAAAGCAAAAATATAATGGGCGCATTATACAAAGGCTTTATTGTAACCGCTGTTGTTTCTTTAGTACTGCTTTATCCAATTACTTCTAGTGTTATTGGATTAGATAACACATTTATGGTGGGAAATAAGAATTTCACAGGGCTTGACTTATATTATTGTGGTGTAGTTGGGCTGGTGGTTACTGGATTAATAATTTGGGTAACCGAATATTATACTGGAACTAATTATAGACCAGTAAGAAGTGTAGCAAAATCCTCAACAACAGGACACGGCACAAATGTTATTCAAGGTTTAGCAGTTTCCATGGAAGCAACTGCTTTGCCAGCTTTAATTATTGTTTCAGGAATACTTGTTACAAATGAATTAGCTGGCTTATTTGGTATTGCGATTGCAGTTACAGCAATGTTAGCTCTTACCGGTATGGTTGTTGCTTTAGATGCTTATGGTCCTGTAACCGATAACGCAGGTGGAATTGCCGAAATGTCAAAACTTCCAAAAAATGTCAGAAAAACTACTGACGCATTGGATGCAGTGGGTAACACAACAAAAGCAGTTACAAAAGGTTATGCAATCGGTTCAGCCGGTTTGGGTGCACTAGTTCTTTTTGCCGCTTACACAGAAGATATAAAATTTTTTTCAACAGTACCTGGTTCAAAATTGGAAGGAATAAATGTTAGTTTTGATTTATCTAACCCCTTCGTTGTAATAGGTTTATTAGTTGGAGGTATGTTACCTTATTTATTTGGATCAATGGGTATGCAGGCTGTAGGAAGAGCCGGTGGAGCAGTAGTCATAGAAGTAAGAAGACAATTTAAAAAAATACCCGGAATAATGAAGGGCAAAAGAAAACCTGATTACGGTAGATTAGTTGATCTTTTAACCAAAGCTGCAATTAAAGAAATGATTATACCTTCACTTTTACCAGTTCTTTCACCAATTGTTCTGTATTTAATTATTTATTTTATTGGTGGTTTAGAGGCCGCTTTATCATCTGTTGGTGCGATGTTGTTAGGAGTAATCGTAACAGGTTTATTCGTAGCAATTTCCATGACCGCTGGCGGTGGAGCATGGGATAATGCAAAAAAATTCATTGAAGATGGAAATTATGGTGGTAAAGGTTCTGACTCACACAAGGCTGCTGTGACTGGCGATACAGTTGGTGATCCATACAAAGATACTGCAGGACCGGCTGTAAACCCAATGATTAAAATAACTAATATTGTTGCTTTACTTTTATTAGCTGTAATCTCTCACTAAATTTTAATTTTTCCTTTTTTTTGGGGTGTTTGTTGACATTTTTCGTCTTAAACTTGATACAAAAGATTCCAAAAAGCTTCCTCTTGTAACTATATTTTCTGTTACTTCATTAGAAAATTTATGTTTATTCATTTTATTTTTGTCATAAAATAGCTTTTCCTCTAAGACTCCATATTCATTAAACTTAACAACTAAAACATTGTTATTTAGAAAAACACTATTTCCTAGTCTGTGTATACCGGCATTAGTTTTTGTTCTTTCAATATAGAACCAGGTATTCTCATCCTTAATTGATTTTACATGTGGATTTCCTAGAACTTTGATAACATCATTCTTGTTACTTTCATTGGGTTTTATTAGCAATTCCCTTTTTTCAAGAAAAATTATTCCGTGACTTTTAACCACTCTATTTTTTTGACAATTAGACAAGAAAAAGGCTAAAAATAATATAATTAATAGATTTAGATGTTTTCTTCTTATAATAAACATAACAACAGACTTTACAATAAATTGGTCGAATTATCACGAAATAAATATTTTTATAACCAGCTTAAGTTAAACGATAATTTCGAGACTAGAGTATTGCTAATTTTTATTCACTTTATCATAATTTTAAGACTTAAAAAAAACATTAATATGAAAAAAAAGATGCAAGATGCTTTTGATAATATATTTCATAATATAGAGATTAATATAAGGGAATTGGGGTATGGTGATACTAAGGTGAATAATACAATGAAATCTTTAAATAATATATTTTATGATATTTTAACCAAAGTTGATAAAAAAGAATTTTTTTTAAATAATGATATATTAGTGTTATTAAACAAATATTTTTACAATAGTGAAAAGCAAGATTTAAAAAAATCTAATGATTTAGCCAAATATTTGGATGAATTTCAAAATTATTGTTTTGATTTGGACATCAATAATGTGTTAAACGGTTCATTAGATTTTAAATTTAGGTGAATATCTATGGCCGTACCAAAAAGAAAAACTTCAAAATCAAGAAGAAATAAGAGAAGATCTCATCACAAAATAGTAGCAGCCAATGTTATTGAAGATAAAAAAAGTGGCGAATATAGGTTGTCACATCATATAGATTTAAAAACAGGTCTTTATAACGGTAAAAAAATATTAGACAAATAGTCTAAGTATTAAATTTAAATCTTGAATGACTGAAAAAGTTAAAATTGCAATCGATTTAATGGGTGGAGAAAATTCTCCTGAAAAAAATTTAGAAGGATTGAGTATTTTTGTAAAAAGAAACCCAAATATAAATGATTATTTTTTTCTTCTTTTTGGTGATGAAACAAAAATTAATCAAAAAATTCTAAAATATAAAAATCTCAAAAATAATTACAAAATTTTTGATACAAAAATTATAGTATCTGATGAATTATCAGCGATTTCTTCAATTAAAAAAGGTAAAGATTCTAGTATGTGGAAATCAATTCAAGCTCAAATTGATTTAGATGCAGACGTTTCATTGTCGGCAGGAAATACAGGGGTTCTATTAGTAATGTCAAAAATGATACTTAAAACTTTGGAGAATGTTGATAAACCAGCACTTGCAGGTTTGTGGCCTAATGAAAAAAATATGAATGTAGTTTTAGATTTAGGTGCAAACATTGAATGTAATGAGAAAAATTTAATTGATTTTTCTGAAATGGGTTCTGCTCTTTTTAAATCTCTTTATCCCAGTGAGATGCCAAAAGTTGCTTTGTTAAATATTGGACTTGAGGAAGTAAAAGGAACTGAATTGTTAAAAGCAACATATTTGAAATTAAAAGAATTAGATAAATTTGGTGATTTTAAATTCAATGGTTATATTGAGGGAAATCAAATTACAAAAGGGGATTCTAATGTTATTGTAACGGATGGTTTTACTGGAAATGTTGCTTTAAAAACTGCTGAAGGAACAGCAAATTTCTTAACAAAAACATTAAAAGAAACTTTATCGGAGAATTTGTTTTCTAAATTATCAACTTTATTTTCCTATTTTTCCCTAAAAAAATTTAAAACTAAACTTGATCCAAGAAAATACAATGGTGCTATTCTTTTAGGTTTAAAAGGACCTGTGGTAAAAAGTCATGGTGGAACTGATAGCTTAGGCTTTTCATATTCAATAGAGGTTTCTTATAAAATTGCTAAAGAAAGACTAATTGATCAAATTAAAAAAAATTTAAGTCACACAAAAAGTTTAAATGAAGAGAGATAACATTAATAAAAACGAAGTTTTAAAAAAGATATATTACAATTTAGGTATCCCAACTGCTTTTTCAGATAAAATTATAAATTCGATTTTAGAAATTATTATTGAAGGACTAAATGAAAGTAAAAAAGTAAAAATTTCAGGTTTTGGAACCTTTAAAATATTAAACAAAAAATCAAGAGTTGGCAGAAATCCTAAAACTGGTGAAAAATTTGAAATAAAATCACGAAGAACAGTTTCATTTTATCCATCTAATAAGGTTAAAAAAATAATAAATGATTAAAGATAGAAAGGCTTATAAAACAATTGGTGAAGTAGCGAGAGAAATATCTGTAAATACACCTACTCTTAGGTTTTGGGAAAAAGAATTTAAGCAAATAAAACCAATAACCTTATCTGGAAAAAGAAGATATTATTCAGAAAAAGATATTGATGTTTTAAAAATAATTTATGAACTCCTTAAAAAACAAGGTTATACAATTTCTGGTGCAAAAAAATTATTAAATATCAATACTAGAAAGCTTGACGAGGAATTAGATTTAGGTATAAAAAGTAAAAATTTTCAAAGTTCTTTAAAAATTAAAGCTCAAAAAATAAAGCTAATTTTGAAAAAAATTAAAGGATACAAATAATGGCAAAAAAAAGTTCTATTAAAGTAAGATTGGTTCCCGAAAGTAAACCTGATAGTCCCTTTTTTTATTATGTAAAAAAACCAACTAAGGGAGAAAAAGCAAAAGTTAAACTTAAAGTGAAAAAATATAATCCAGCTACAAGAAAGCACGAAACTTTTATAGAAAAGAAACTACCTCCACACAGTAAATAAATTATTTCTTTTTAAAATTCTTATATTCGTACTGTATAAAACCTCTGATCATTGACTCCCAAATTTTTTTAGTAATATTAGGATCAATTCTTTTTTTGACAGATTTTTTTTTAATATTTCTTAAAATAATTCTTATTCTTTTCTTATCAACAATTTGGTTTTTATTATTTTTATTTGATAGTATTTTATCAACCAACAAACTTCTTTGCTTGATAATATTTAACATTTTTTCATCTAGTCTATCTAATTTTGATCTAATCTTTTTGATTTTTTGATTTTTCATAGCGACATAAATGTAAATAAATAATAATTTAAATAATATATAAGAAATATAAATGTTTATAGAAAAAAAAGAATACCAAAAACAAGTAATATTATGGTTGTTGTCATTACTAATAATGCTTTTTATTATTGTAATGGTTGGTGGATTGACAAGATTAACTGACTCTGGGTTGTCAATTACTAAATGGGAAGTTATCACAGGAATTTTTCCACCTTTAAGTCAAAGTGGATGGGAAAAAGCTTTTAATTTGTATAAAGAAATACCGCAATATTATCTTATTAATCAAAATATAACACTTGATGAATTTAAAATAATTTATTACTGGGAGTATATTCACCGAATTCTTGGAAGATTATTTGGTTTATTATTTTTAATCCCATTTATATATTTTTTTATAAAAAAAGCTTTTTCTAAAGAGTTTAATATTAAGTTAATCTTTTTATTTTTTTTAATTTTATTACAAGGTTTTATTGGATGGTATATGGTTCAAAGTGGATTAGTTGATAAAACAACTGTGAGTCATTTTAGACTTGCTATTCATTTAAATGTTGCATTAATTTTATTTGTTTCAATTTTTTGGTATTTTCTTAATGTTTTAAAAACCAATAAAAAATACTTTTTTAAAATTAATAAAGATGATTTTTTTATAAAGCTTTTTGTTATTATTTTGTTTGTGCAAGTTACATTAGGTGCATTTACCTCAGGTCTTGATGCTGGACAAATTTATCAAACGTGGCCAAGTATGAATAATAAATTTCTTCCCGATGATTACGATTTTAGTAATATTATTTTAAGTGAAATGTTTTTTGATGCGTCGTTAGTTCAGTTTTTACACAGAAATATGGCATATCTAATTGTGATTTATTTCTTTTTATTATTAATTTATTTTTTAATTAATAAGAAAAAACATTTGTATAAATATTTATCCTTCGTATCAGTCATGATTTTAATACAGATCTTGTTAGGCATATTTACTCTTACTAGCGGGTTAAATATAGTTTTAGCCTCTTTGCACCAAATATCGACAACCATTTTACTAATTTCATCAATGATTTTATCTTTCGAAGCTTCAAAAAAAATAGTTTCCAATTGACATAACAAATAATAACTTGTAATTATGCCCAAGTTTTATGACACCTTTTGCAAAAAAAAAAGAATTGAAAAATAATTGGTACTTAGTGAATGCTGAAAACATTGTTGTTGGTAGATTAGCTGCCTATATATCAAAAATTTTAAGAGGTAAAAATAAAAGTCAGTATAATCCTCATCTTGACAACGGTGACTTTGTTATAGTTACAAATATAGAAAAAATTAAATTTACTGGAAAAAAATTTAAAAATAAAAAATATTATAAACATACAGGATACCCTGGCGGAATAAAAGAAACACATCCATTTAACTTGAAGGAAAAAAATAAATCTCAAGACATACTAAAATTTGCAGTAAAAAGAATGCTACCTGGGGGACCACTTGCAAAAAAACAACTTGGTAAATTAAAAATTTATCATGGAGATAAACATCCACATGAAACTCAAAATCCTATTACAATTAATTTTTCAGAGATTAATAAAAAAAATTCTATTAAAACTTTATGAACAACGAAAATTTAGAAGCCTCTAAAATTAAATCTAAAAAAATTAAACTTGATTTCAAAGATAGTAAATATGGAACTGGTAGAAGAAAGCACTCTGTAGCTAGAGTATGGATAAAAAAAGGATCAGGAAAAATATATGTTAATGGGAAAGTGATGAACCAATACTTTAAAAGACCCGTTCATCAAATTTCAGTTGTAAGACCTTTAAATGAAATTAAAGCTTCAGATCAATACGATGTTAGGTGTAATGTAAAGGGTGGCGGATTATCAGGACAAGCAGGCGCTATAATTCATGGTCTATCTAGAGCATTGGTAAATATAGACTCATCTTTTAAGAAAACTTTAAAAAAAAATAAATTTACCACCAGAGACTCAAGGAAAGTTGAAAGAAAAAAATATGGGCGCAGAAAAGCCCGTAGAAGTTTCCAATTTTCGAAAAGATAAATCATATATTTTCATTAACTTTAAAAGTGATATAAGGAAATTATGTCATCAAAAAAAATCAATATAGTTGTTGCTGGTGCAACAGGATATGTAGGTCTTGATCTGATAAAAATACTCGCTAAACATCCATATGTGAGCATAAAATATCTTTGTGCTCAAAAAAAAATTGGTAAACCAATCCAATATTTTGATAAAAGGATAAAAAAAAAATTACCTAAAATATCCAGTTTAAAAAAAGTTTTATGGTCAAATATCGATATTCTTTTTACATCTCTTCCAACTGGAGAGTCACAAATCTTAATAAAAAAGTTATTTAAATTTAAAAAATTAAAGATTATTGATTTATCTGCAGATTTTAGATTAATCAAAAAAAATGATTTTCAAAAATTTTATTTTAAAAAACATAAAGCACCTAATCTTATAAAACATTCTATTTATTCATTAAGTGAGTTTGTTAAAAATGAAATTAGAAATTATAGAATTGTTGCTTGTCCGGGATGTTATCCAACATCAATTCAGATTCCATTATTACCTCTCTTATCTAAAAACCTTATTAAAAAGACAAACATCATAATAGATTCAAAATCAGGATTCTCTGGTGCTGGAAAAAATCTAAAAAAGAAATTTAAACATAAAAATATTTTTTCATCTATACATGCATATGGTATTTTTAAACACAGACATAGAAGTGAAATTGATCAAGAATTTTTAAAGGTTTCTAGAAATAAAGTTAACTATACTTTTATACCACATCTAATACCTACATTTAGAGGTATGCTTTCATCAATTTATGTAGAACTTAATAATAATGTTTCAATACACAGAATCCATAATGAATTAAAAAAATATCATAAAAAAAATTATTTTGTTAAAATTTTATCTCTGAATAAAAACTTGGGAACTGAAAATGTTATAAATACAAATTTCTGTGAATTAAGTATATGTAAATTAGATGGAAAGAATAAAGTTTTAATTTTGTCTGCAATAGATAATTTAATCAAAGGAGCTGCAGGTCAAGCTGTTCAGAATATGAATATAATTAAATATTATAAAGAAAATTTAGGTTTAAGATGAGATTTTTATATTATTTTATTTTTATTTTAATTTTTGGTTGTACCAGTACTTTCGACAGAGCTGAAAGAGTATATATATGCGGTGATCATGAATGTGTAGATAAAAAAGAAGTTAGAGAATATTTTGACAATAATATTTCAATAGAAGTTTACGCCATTAGTTCTGATAAAAATAATGATGAAAATTTTGATCTTGCCGATTTGAATATGTTAGAAGATAAGTTAAGAAGCAAGGATAAAATAAATATATCTGAGAAGAAAAAAAATATAAAAAATCAAATTAAAGAAAGAAAAAAATTGGCTAAACTAAAAATGAAAAAAGTAGAAACAAAAAAAGAAGTAATTCAATCTAAAGAAATAGCTAAAAAACAAGAAGGAATAAAAAAAAGAGAACCAAGCAAGTTTACATTTATTAGAATTTGCAAGGATATGGATGAATGCGATATAGACAAAATTGCTAAAATAATCATGGATATAGGGAAGCAAAAAGACTATCCAAATATAGCCAATTAATATTTATGAAAAAAAAAACAAAATTCAATATAGCAATCATTGGCCTAGGTAATATTGGCTCTTCTCTTTACCAACATTTAATTAAAAATAGAGAAAGTATTAGAAAAAAAACAAACGTTGATTTAAATATAAAATACGTTTCAGCTAAAAATAAATCAAAAAAAAGGAAAATTAATATTCCAAAAAATAAATGGCTAAAAAATTATATCGATGCCTCCAAAAAAATCGATGTTGATATAGTCGTTGAATTAATTGGTGGTTCAGATGGTCCAGCAAAAAATTTAGTTTATAATTCAATTAAAAATAAAAAACATGTTGTTACTGCTAATAAAGCATTAATATCCAAACATGGGGATGATTTATCCAAACTTGCTGAAAAAAATAAAGTTAATCTTGAATTTGAAGCAGCTGTCGCAGGGGGAGTGCCAATTATTAGATTAATAAAAGAAGGTTTAATTACAAATAAAATTAATAAAATCTATGGAATTTTAAATGGAACATCTAATTATATTCTTTCTAAAATGCTGGAAAAAAATATGAATTTTAATGATGTTCTTTTAGATGCAAAAAAATTTGGTTATGCTGAACCTAACCCAGCAGCAGATTTAAACGGCGATGATGCTAAATCTAAAATACAAATTTTATCATCTTTAGCTTTTAATTCCTATATAAGCAAATCAAAGGTGAGCGTTGAAGGTATTAAAAATATTGATCATACAGATATTAAAAATGCTCAAATTTTGGGGTATAAAATAAAACATCTAGCTATAGCCGAATTAAAAAATAACAAACTCTTACAAAGAGTGCATCCATGTATGATTAATGAAGACACCTATACAAGTAATATTAATGGAGTGTTGAATGCTATTATTATTGAGGGTCAGCCTATAGGAAAGTTAACAATCCAAGGAGAAGGAGCTGGTGCTGGTCCTACCACTTCAGCTTTAGTTTCTGATATTTGTTCAATTTTGAGAGGAAATATAAAATACCCTTTTTCTATTCCTTTCAAAAATAGAAAAAAAATTATATCAACGGATATATCTAATGAAGTTTTCTCCTCTTATATTAGATTGGATGTTCATGATAAAACTGGAGTTCTTTTATCAATAACAAAAATATTATCAAAAAACAAAATATCAGTTAAAAGATTAATACAGAATCCGTTCAAAAGCAAAAAATATGCCTCAATAATAATAATTTCTCATAAAGCAAAGAACTCTAATTTGGTTAAATCCATAAATGAATTAGCAAATAAAAATTTTGTAATTAACAAACCTAAATTTTTAAGAATTGAAGAAGTTGAATAATATCAATCCAAATCTGCTGAATAAGTTTCTTAGAGTTACTGAAAGAGCAGCTTATGGTGCATCACATTATCGAGGTAAAAATGATAAAATTTCTGCTGATCAAGCTGCAGTCGATGAAATGAGATCAGAACTTAATAAAATTGATATGTTGGGTAGAGTAGTAATAGGAGAGGGTGAGATGGACGAAGCCCCTATGCTTTATATAGGTGAAGTTATTGGTACAAAAAAGGGTGAAAAATTAGATATCGCTGTTGATCCCTTAGAAGGAACAAATTTCACAGCAAAAAACTTACCTAATGCAATTTCTGTTTTAGCAGTTGCTAACAAAGGTGGGCTGTTATCAGCGCCTGATACCTATATGGAAAAAATTGCTGTTGGATCAGGACTTCCGAAAAATATTGTTGATTTAGATAACTCTGTTGAAAAGAATGTTAAATTACTGGCTCAAGCTAAAAATACCCATGTAGAGAATATTACCGCTTGTGTTTTAAAAAGAAGCAGACATGATAAAATTATAAAGGCTCTTACAAATTTAAATGTAAAAATTAATTTTATCGAAGATGGCGATGTTTTAGGAGCAATTTCTGTGTTGGATACAAAATCAAATATTGATATTTACTTAGGAATTGGAGGGGGCCCAGAAGGAGTTTTAGCAGCTGCAGCACTCGATTGTCATGGCGGTCAAATGCAAACAAGACTTGTGTTAAGTAATAAAGAAGAAATTAACAGGGCAAAAAAAATAGGAATTACTGATCTAAAAAAAAAGTATAATATAAATGATATGATAAAAGGTGATGTAATTTTCTGTGCAACCGGAGTAACGGATGGCGATATGTTGAAAGGTATTATTAATAAAAGCGATTCTTTTGTAGCAACATCTTATATAATGCATAAGAGTCAAAAACTATCTAGGAAAGTTACTAATATAATTAAAAAATGAGTGATATTTCAGTTTTAGGAAAAAATTGGATATCAAAAAACTATAATCAAGAAACAGTAAAATTTCTTAAAGATAATTTCAATCTTACTGAAATTGTATCTAAATTAATTGCTATTAGAAAAATAAAACTTGAGGAAGTAAAATTGTTTTTAAATCCTAAAATAAAAAATTTATTACCTAATCCTTTCATTCTTAAAGGAATGGAAAAAGCCGTTAATAGAACAGTTGAGGCTATAAAAAATAATCAAAAGATTGGCATATTCGGTGATTATGATGTTGATGGTGCTACATCCACAGCTGTTCTTGGAAATTACTTTAACGATACTAAACAAAAAATTGAAATTTATATACCCGATCGTAAAACTGAGGGCTATGGCCCAAGTATTCAGGGTTTTGAAAAATTAATTTCATCTGGCTCAAAATTAATTTTTACAGTTGATTGCGGCACTTTATCATTCGATACAATAGAATATTCCCAAAAAAAAAATACAGATGTTTTAGTCTTAGATCATCATCAGTCCGAGTTAAAGTTGCCAAAGGCTTTTTCAGTAGTTAATCCAAATAGATATGATGATGTTTCAAATTTAAATTATCTTTGCGCTGCAGGAGTTTGTTTTATGTTTCTTGTTGCATTAAATAAAAAACTTAGAGATATAAACTGGTTTAATGAAAATAAAATAACCGAGCCTGATTTGATGAATTATTTAGATTTGGTCTCATTAGGCACTATTTGTGATGTCGTTCCTTTAGTTGGTTTAAATAGAGCTATTGTGAGAAATGGTTTAGAAATTATGAAAAAAAATTCAAATCTTGGAATAAAAACGTTAAAAAATATTTGTGGTATCGATACAAATTTAAATACTTATCATCTTGGCTATGTGATAGGACCTCGGATTAATGCTGGAGGCAGAGTTGGCAAATGTTCACACGGTGCTAATTTATTATTAAGCAGAGACTCAAAAGAAATTTTTAAGATAGCTTCTGAACTTGATGCTTACAATAAAGAAAGAAAATTAATTGAAAGTGGTATGTTAAAAAAAATTGAAAGCACTATTACTATAAAACCTAATGAACCAGTTATTGTTTTGTCAGGTCATAATTGGCATGGTGGCATAATTGGAATTGTAGCTTCTAGAATTAAAGAAAAATATAACAAGCCAACAATAATAATTTCTGTTGAAAAGGGTTTAGGGAGAGCATCCGCAAGATCTGTTGTAGGATTTGATATAGGCACAGCAATAATTAATGCAGTTCAAAACAATATTCTAAAAAAAGGTGGTGGTCATAAAATGGCAGGTGGTTTTAGTATTGAGGAAAGTAAAATAGATGAATTTAAAAACTTCATTATAAAAAAATTTTCAAAAATTAAAAAAACATTAATTACCTCTAATGATCTTTTTTTTGACTCAAAAATTTCACCTTCTGCATTGAATAATGATTTTTTTTCTCAAATAAATTCGCTCTCTCCATTTGGATCAGGAAATCCTGAGCCTAGATTTGTTATAGAAGACTTGGAATTAGTGAAATCTTCTATTGTTGGGGAAAGACATATTAGGTCTCTATTAGCGGCTAAAGATGGTTCTGTAGTTAAAAGTGTCACATTTAATGCAACTAAAACTGATTTAGAAACCTATTTGTTATCAAAAAAACGAAAAAAAATTAATATTTTTGGTAAACTTAGTCTTAATGAATGGAAAGGTCAGAAAAACGTAGAGTTTATTATC
>CETM01027534.1_pt1 | contig 18843 bp, 16 predicted proteins | sample 361451 | NCBI WGS metagenome assembly CETM01 (sample SAMEA2622690, study PRJEB7988) | marine metagenome | isolation source: saline water (ENVO:00002010), including
ATTAGGCTGGACTTGCCAGCGCCCCCCGTCCCGGTCACGCCAACGACAGGGCACTCCTCTGAGGGCCCCCTGGACCGCGTTCTGCCCAAGGCGTCCGCGAACTCATCCTCCGAGCTGTTCTCGGCCATGGTCAGTAGCCGGGAGACCGAACCGTGGTCGTCTGCCGACACGGGGCCGCTCAGGGAGTCGAACCGAGATTTCTCCAGAAGGTCGATCTCGAGGGCCTTCTCCATGGCGTCCTGCACCATCCCCACGAGCCCCATGGAGCGACCGTCATCTGGCGAGTATATCCTCGCTATTCCGCTGTCACCAAGGTGCTCGATCTCGTGGGGGAGTATCGTCCCGCCACCTCCTCCGAACAGGAATACGTGCTCGAAGCCCGCTTCGTCCAGAATCTCCTTCGTATGGGTGAACATCTCCACTGCCCCTCCTTGGTAAGAGGTGATTGCGATGGCGTGCGCGTCCTCCTGTATGGCCGCCCTCGCTACCTCGTCCGCGCCCCTGTCGTGACCTAGGTGGATGACCTCGCACCCCTGGCTCTGGAGTATCCGCCTGAAGATGCCAATTGCCGCGTCATGGCCATCGAAGATGGCCGCCGCCGTGATTACGCGGAGCGGCATATCGCCAGCTGAGGCCCCCTCTGCCATGATTCGCGGACACTAATTGCCCCCAAGAAGCCGCCGGATGCTCATGCAGCGGCCGCAGCAGCCTCTCGACGCTCCTTCTCGTAGCATTTCTCGCATTGGTGGAAGAATTCGTGCTCCGACCCAGCCCCGTGGTACCTGTCGCCGCACGACACGCTTGCAACGGGCATGAAACTCTCCAGACCGCCATCTTTCGCGGCCCTTACGGACTCCTCGGCCCTGATGGACACCCCGCAACCCCCTGGCTTAGTGGTGAACTTTAGACCAGTCATACGATACGCACTCCCCAGATGCTGTACCGGGCTAGCCAGATTTTCTTATATCTCTTTCTTCGAGCATGAAAGCCAAGCTTCCGTATCCCAATGATTGTCCGCGTCCCCTTCATAAGCCCCGAGAATGAGATGGCAGGAGTTGCGCCCGACCAAGTTAAGAGGGCATGCCGTTGAACGATAAGATCCTAAGGAGAAGATAGCTATGAGTGACACAAAGACATCAGTCCACTTGCTAGATACCACAGGCCATACCACGGTCGAGATGACCAGGCAGGAGGTCATGGACCTCCCCGGAGTCTCTACTGGCGAGAGATGGGTGTTCATGGATTCGAGGATGGTCGAGGTACCACAGATTGCCGACGCCGACTTCGGAGCCGTGGCCAATGTCATGGTAGGCCCGGCACTAGCAGCGGGCTGAGAATAAATCAACGCCCAGAGGGCACGGACAAACGTAAGCCGAGCAGGGGGAACACTCCCTGTCCGGTGAAAATAATTAGGACACGAGGTGAGGAGATGAGATACGAAGAATACACAATTACGAATGACTACGTGATTTCGGTGATAGGCGCCGGGGGCATTGGAAACAACCTCCTATCCGCCTTGGTTCCGGCATTGCACAGGGGCGGGCTGATAGAGTCGACGGACATGGTGAGGATCTGCCTCTACGACTCTGATGAGGTTAGCGAGGCCAACCTGGCCCACCAGGGGTTCCTGCCCGAGCACGTGGGCATGCCCAAGGTGCATGCCTGCAAGACGTCCTTGGCCCCCTTCCTAGGGGGGAAGCTGAGGCTTCAGCCGTGCAATTGGGACGTCCGCGAGATAGGGGACCTCGAGCCGTCCGACCTAGTGATTGTGGCAGTCGACTCGTCAGTGGCAAGGAAGGTCGTGCACTCGACTGGCGCCCTTTGGCTGGACCTGAGGTGCAGGGGTGACGGATACATAGCAATGGATCACACGGTCGACCCCGGATTCGTATCTAGGAGGACTCCCGACCAAGCGCCGATGTCGTGCCAGATGGATGGCGCCATAGAGAGCGGAAACATCCAGTTCGGCCACCTATGGGCAGCCGCGCATGGCGCCCAGTGGGCCCTGCAGTGGATGAGGTACTTCACCGGGTCGGACAACGTCCCGCTCCCCGCTCCAAGAGCAGCCAGCCTGACCCTCGGGGAGCTGGCGAAGCTGCCGACCGTGGAGCAGGAAAGCGTCGGGGCGCCCGTGTCGCCAGAGGAGCACTCCGAGGCGACCCTGCAACGCCTGGTCGGCGAAGGCCACTACGACTGCGAGGAGGTGCTGCAGGCGATAGCGCACAAGGCAGAGCAGGAGGAATGGAAGTCCCTCTGGGACCTCGCAGACACGATAGGGAGGGAGGTCAGCGTCATCATCGACGCAGAGGGCCTGATATTCGTCGACATAGGGACCAGGGGGGAGGTCCTCCCTGCGAGGCCCGTGGGCTCGACCGCCCCATTCAGGAGGTGGATACACACCCACCCACTGGACGCCTACTGGAGCTCTACGGACCTGGACAGCCTCTCGGCATTCTCGCCCCTGATCACAGAGGCGATGGTCCTAGGGATGGACCAGTACAAGAGGTCCACCACCATGGTGGACGAGGACACACCGAGGCTGGGGGCGCGACCGCCGTTGTCGAACTGGTCCTCCGAGCCGACCAGGATGTACCAAGCGGCAGGTGCGGATGATGAGTGACGGGGACGGACAGTTCGACGACGCCCTGCATCGGGTCATGGGGATGATGGGCGAAAACGGCCCCGGTGGGCTAGACCTCCCCTCGATAGTCGAGGCGACGCTAGGTGTCGAGCCAGACGAGGAGCTAGTAGGGCTAGTCGAGTCCGCCATGAGGTCCCTGGATGGCAAGTCAGTGTCCCCGGCAATCTTGGTTCGCGGGATAATCAACCTCAATGCATGGAGGCAAGACAGGGTCTGACACGACTCGCTTGGCTTTCCTATCGATAAGAATCTTCATCCTCACGAACAAACATCGGGCCCGCGAAAGCCCTCAAAGGATCGAGAAGCTCGTATGCCGACTCCCCCTTCGGAAGTATCGGGAATCCCAGTATGTGAGAAAAGTCAGCCTTCTCTTCCCTATGATCAATCCACTCTAGTTCTCCTTCCTCGTGGAACATATCCAATCTTTGCTTCAGAGAATACGGACCCTTCGATGCCCGGATTTTTTCGAAAGCCCTCTCGGACTTCCCAATGCTGCTCCTAACGCCTGCCTCCCTTTTCTTGTCCACGATGGACAACATGTCCGAACCAATGTCGGCCAGTACGCGAAGAGCGAACCCAATATCGAAGCAGGGCTCACTATCCCAATTCTTGTATTCCTTGGACTCCTCCCACAGCCTGTACACGAGTAGACGATGCAGCAATTCGAGTATGGGGAAGGACCTGGCCTCGCCGTGAAGCATCACCATGTGCCTAGCATGGGAGATCTCTCCCAATATCTTGGCCGATCTTTCCCTATTCTGCTTCTGATTACTTGTTATCGCGTGTTTCAGAAAATCCGGACGCTCTATCGGAAAATTCTCATCTGAAAGGTGTATGAATCTATTCAATCGCTTAAGGTGTTTCGAGAAGTCGTCAGTCGCATTTTTGTTTTTCTTTCTCTCAAACAAAGGCTCCCTATGATAGAACTTCCTCCATTCTTCAGCGAAATCTCTCACAATCGTTATTCCGGCCATTTTCATTATCTGCCTCCCCTTCTCAGAGCTGACATCCCCAATCTCGGGAGGCTCTCTACGGGCCGAACCACGGGATTTCAGCTCATTCAGGTAGGTTTTGAGGCCGTTTGGCGATTCTTCCATCACCTTGCCCATTTCGACTCTCAAGCTCTTGAAACTAGGATTGTCTAGGCAGAACGCTGCAACCCTCTGCCTGACATTAAGCGTCCACCACTTCATTATCAGATCGGGACGATGACTCCCTCCGTTATTTGCAACCCATTCCTCAATATCCCCCTGTCCCCTTTCAACCTCCTCGATCTTCCTGATCACCTTCTCCATGTTGGAGAACCGGACTAAGCAGAAGGCCTCCTGAAGTTCAACTTCAAGGTGAAACAACTCAGGAGGCATGAACCCGACATGTTCCTCCCTCTCAGATCCCGACTCACCCGCTCCCCAATCGACTTCTTCCATCGGATTAATGGTGAGCGCCAAGACAGCAATTGGCGCCCGGGCCACAGCCGCCGAAGCCGCCGCCGAACCTGACTCACTCTCCTGTCCGAAGCGTGCTGCTGCCACCTCCTCCTTTGCACGATCGATGAGCCTCTGAGATACGTATGAGAGGTTGTGGAAGCTAGAGGCCCCCTTTCTGACCCTCCTGGCTTGCATGATTAGAGCCGAGGCACGCCTCATCCGCGAGTGCCCTTTCTTGCATAGGACGTGGTAAAGGGTGTCGTGGTGCCTCGGGAGCCCCCTTCCCTCCACCTTGCCGTCGCCTTTCTTGCCACTGCCTTCCTGCATTTCCCATTCGTCCAGTAACTTGTCGAGCGCCTTGAGTCCGGCCCTTTCCAAGTGGAGATGCCCATCCAACTCAATTCTGATTTGCTTCCTACAGCGGTCCATCAACCAGACGAACCAGAAACCATCGCCTCCATCCTCCCAAAAACCCGGTTCGAGTAAACCCTCGAGAAGCCTGACTTTCAGGTTCCTCTTATTTTCTAGGAAATCTGTGTTATCCTTGATCTCCTCAATTATTTCCTCTGCGAGACGTGCTTTCTCCTCTTCGCCCGAATAAACACGGGTTACGGTACTCCCCCACTGCCATCTCATGCCTCGTAGCTCATGCCATGGAGCATATGAATTTTCCTTTTTTCATTGATAATCTAATGGATTATGAACAGTTTCAAAGCAGATACATCTCAATACGTAGTCCGTTTTTCAGAAAAAAGAGGGATGCCAGCATAGGTTAAATTTATGAAAGTACATTGATGCGAAAGGCCGCATGACGTGCAATGCTGCGACGAGCCTAGCCTGGACTGGCCCACCTGAATCGGCCATTGATCGAGACCCAAGAAGGAGGCAGGAAGATGCCTAGGTTCGAACGCGCCTACTACCCGCTTACGGACTCTTGGGTAGACGTTGAGTTCGCCCTTAGGATGAGGAATAATGGAGATTACCGCGAAAACCCGTGTTGGAACAGCCGAGCATCGTTCCTTAGGGGCTCTAAGAATGCCATCCGACTCGTTCCCGTCGACAACTCCGGAAATGACAAGGTAAATTTCCTTCGAGCTTGGCCGGGAGATGAGGACAAGCTCAAGGAGGAAGCTTCCGAATTGGGGGTCGATTCTGGAAGTTCGGAATACATCCTGTGTGCACTAAGGGTAAGGAACTTAATTGACGCACTCATTCTAAATCTCCGTGATGAACCAGACCCAGTCTCCGTCGAACTTCTCGGGGTAATCGACGTTGAGGAGCTAGAGAGTGGTGCAGATTGTCCAGATATTGTTATTCATCACGAAGGCCGCTTTAGAGTCCAATTCGGGTCTGAGTCCACGAGATTATTTGTCAGAGACACCCAGAGGACGCCTGGGTTCGAAATCGGCCTCGATGACTGGATTCTCGACGTCTCGAAGGTTTCGTCTGATGTACTCAAGCCACTCGACGACGGAGGAGTGACTATCCCAGACTGGAACGATATCAAGATTCTCGTCCACCAGTACTGGGTCAGATTCAGAGAGGGTAGGGCCAGAGCCCTAGCGTCACGACTAGAAGAACGCCAGAGCGTACTCGACAAAGAGGAAGCAAAGGACGTCCTTCAGGAGCTCGGCCATCTCAGCTTCTCCGACTTCAATGCCGAGATAAAGCGAATGCTCGATGAGGAAGAACTCTCCTCCAGGACCGTTTACGACATGGTCTACGAGATGTTCCAAGTTCAGATGGAAGCCGAAGCAGAACGCATCCAGAAAGATCTGAAATCGTACCCGATGGAAGGCTTCGAGGCAGAACTCACTAAGATGTTCGATAGGGGAGATATCCTATCGAAGGAACTAATCGCCATGGCAAAGAAGCTGCATGAGAGGTATCTGAAGAGGCAAGCAGACTACTCAAGTCGCCATGCAGCCCTACGCTCCCGTCCACTAGTTTGGGACAGGGATTGTGCAGTCAAGAATCATAGAAAGGGTCTGATTGAACAAATCACCCAGAATGATCCCAGTGCAAATCGCATGAAGCTAGAATGGAAGTGGACCAGAGAACTGCAGGAGACTTTGGATGGGGCCAGGCGTCCACCCGGGCCGCCACCTGCGGCATCGGAGGGTGGTTAGATGGGAATTTACAACCATCTTCTGAAAGAGCCTAAACCGCCCAAATCTGGCTGCTCAACAACACTCCTCCCTCAAGCATTAAACACCCCCCATCTGGAGGACAATCTCCGCCGCTTTTCTCCGATGGAAATTGAGGGTTACTTTTAGCGGCGAAATAAGGCAAAGGTGAGTAAAATGACGCTGAACAATGGAGAGGATGATACGGAAAGAAACACTGAATGTTGCGATAATTGCGGTTCTTTGGAACTGGTTCGCGATGAAGTCAGGGGAGAAGTATGCTGCTTGCCCTGCGGCTTTGTGTGCGCTGATAACGAACTAGCGATGGACGGGCTCGAGATGACCTGGGGCGATGGTCCCCAGAACACCCCCTCCGAGTCAGTGGGAGGGGGCTCTCTGCCTGTCTCCAGGCCGGGCGACTACAGCGGAAGCGCCTCCGACTACAGACGTAGGAGGAAGTGGGATCGCAGGGCTAGGTTCGCCCCCCCTCGATACATCCAGAGTGTGGCGAGAGAGCTAGAGGCTGTTGGGGTCTCCAAGGCCACTATCGGAAGGGTGCACTCTATTCTGTCAGAGGCGGACTCTCTCAGGAACGAAGTCCCCCTCGCGGATCAGAGGCCCCCTCTAAAGGGGTACGCGGACCTTCCCGAGGGCAAGTACGAGAAGTCGATCTACAGGAAGAAGGCACTAGCTCTGGCTGCACTCGCAGTGGATGACTCATATGGCCGTCCGAACGCATACAGGAACCTCGCCATACACATGGGCGTATTGGATGAAGACTTAGTGAGGCTGAAGAAGATGATTTCAAGCAGGGTCCCTGACAGGGCCAGGGCCAGGATTGTTCGAATACTGAGCTCCGGCTGTGACTCCTCAGAGATGGCAAGAAGGCTGAGGGAGGAGAAGCTCGATTCAGCGATCGACCACATCCACTCCTTCATGCATGACATCATCATCCACGGCTCCGACACCCCATCCGGGATTGTGACGGCTTTGGACATCAGGAACAGGGCCATCCAGGTTCTGGTTGAATCCCAGGAGCCAGTCAGGGGGTCTCCGATGGGCCTCGGCCAGTACTCGTCATTCTCCCCCCACAAGGCCGCAATGCTCGCCACGTTCGAGGCGATAAAGTCCCTGGGGCTCCCATTGGAGTTCTGCAAGGAGCTTTACCGACAAGTCCCGGTTGCAAGGATGAAGACCGACATGAGGAGAATTGCAAGCTGGTGGAACAGAACAGACGAGACCGAATCCGGGGATGCAGCGGGGCACGCCTAGAATAGAGGCTGGTTGTGTTCCGGCAGGAGGTCTCCCGGCAAGGGGTTCCTACGCTCGAAATAAGTCCACAGTGGATGGGGTATCAGCCTGACCCTTCCATTGGCGAACGGCTCCAGTATGTCGCAGAACCCCTCGACCAGGTTCCCGAGCTCAACCTCCCCGATTTCCCTCCTGTAGTAAATCCTGGTCACTCCCTGCTGCTGCTCCCTCTGGCGATCGCGCGCCCACCCCGATGCTTCCAGCATCCCGTATATGGCCCTCCTCTCGGCCAATCCGGCTGTGGAGAAAGTCGTCCTGCAGTCCTCGAAGGAGATGTTGGGCTCATCCCCGTTCATCGCGGTGAACGTCATCCTGCTCATCAGCGGCCTGCTCAGCATCACCCTCCACAGGATGGGGAACAGGCGCGTGTACCTGCGAACTATGGCCTCGGCCGGGTTCCCGTTCAGTTGCATCACGATGTCATGGCCCAGTGCCTCCCTCTGCTCCGTTGTCAGCAGGAGCCTCATGTGGTCCCTCAGGGTCTCGACCCTCTTCTGGGAGTTCACGTCATCAAGTAGGGTGAGTATGACCATGCCTATCGAGTCCCCAATTACGTATCCCCGCAGCTCCCTTTGTTCCACTATGCAAATTCCACGGTCCCTTCCCTCGCCCATTTGATCGCCCCTGTCATCCAGTCCGTGCACTGAGAAGCGAGTGTTGTGGGCACCCATTCCGGGCCTTATCCTGTAGAACAGCCCGGAGGACCCTCTGACGTCGAAGAACCCGTTATTCCCGGAATCGTCGGCCCTGACTATCTTCACGTTGGGAATGTTCGACTCTATGACGGTTCGTAGGAGGGAGACTCCCCTGATGTCCTCGTCCGAGAGAAGGCTCTCCCTGGAGTCAGAGAATACTCCCTGTTGTATCTTCAGGAGCTTCTGGAAGTCGGGATGGTCTGGGGGGGACAGTGCCCACATGGCCATCTTGGCCCATGTCACGGGGTGGCTTTCCACCTCCATCTTCCTCCATCCATGGTTCCTGAGCATACGGGCCTGGAGCCTGCCACTGTTGATCTTCAGAGTTACTGGGACGGTGTATTCGTCGAGATTCGAGACCTGCGTGTCGTCCCACCGGTCCTTCCAAGACAGTCCTCTGTAGAGTATCTTGAATGCCCTGACCTTCCTGAACGCTCCACCGCCCATTCCGCCCCATCCCATGACCCTCATGTGCATGTCCAAGTTTCGCATCCGATTCCGCCCCTCGCCCCTCGCCTCGTGCCACTTTAGGACCGCCACCGGGTGGACTGTGGTGTTCTCGACCTGCCTCATATCGCCCCTGCTTCTCGTCTGGCAGCACAGGAGGTCCAAAGACAGGATGACCCCCCTCCAGTCGAAGCCCTCCAGGTCGACCCCCCTGTCGAGCAGCTTCAATAGCCCCCTGTATGGGATTTCTACTGCTATCCCGTCCAACATGAACCGCCCGTCGGCCCAGCAAAGATGGCTTCCGTCCGGAAGCTTCCCCCCTTGCTGCAGCGATCTCACCAGCTCTATATTGCCAGTGTACTCCTCGTTCAGGGCACTACGTCTGTCGAAACCCTCGATGTATGCAATCTCGTCTTCGCTGAGGCTCCATCTGGGGTAGTGTTCGAACAACCTCGTTCTGCATGGCCTAGAGTCGTTGTATGCCCACCCCCACTCGTCTCCGGCCATCCTCCTGATGGCGCGCCAGATCTTCCTCGGCTCCGTGCCGGGACTGCCCAGCTCTTCTCGAAGAGACTCGATGGACTCACTGCTGTGGATGTCGCTGGCGCTCCGGCCGATGATGTGCGGGAGGAGTACTTCGCAGATGTCGCAGTACTCGCGCTCCACCCTCTTCGGATTGGCGTAGTTGATGCACGAAGAAGCGAATTCGGGCATGGCTCCTATCCTGCCCTTGCAGCAGGCGCAAGAGCTCATTCCCCCGCCTCCGCCTGGGCCTGAATCTCCCTCTGCTGCTCCAGCCATTCAATGAAGCTATTATGAAGCTCCTCGTCATCAACTGACGGCTCTTGTTCCAGCAGCCATTCCTCGTCATCATCGTCATCATCGAAATCCTCCGGGTACTCGCCGTTGAATTCGTATAGCTCGCAAACCTCCCCCCACCATGCTTCAACGCCAACCTTGTCCTTGTCTACAGAGACCCCATCTATGCAGTTGAATATCAACTCCAGGGTGGAGACTCTCTCGCTGGAGGAGATGTCGTCCCTTAGTGTGAGGAGGTACTGAATGGCCATATCTCCCGGCGGCAAGTCGCTCGCTAACATCGGGTCGATGCAGACGAAGATCCCGTCCTCTAAAGCCGACTCCCTGTCTTCGATGTCGGGTATCGCCCATACTCCGAATTTCGACATCTCCCCCATTCCGAAAATTACGTAGCAAAGTCCGGACCTTCCCCTGACGAACAGTCCCCTACTGCCGCCGCAGCACTTGACTGGTAGCAAGGAGGAGTCCTCTCCAAGCCCCTCAACCAACTCCCTGAGAAGGCCCACGGCCCTCATTTCGGGCTTGCTCAGCTCCCACTCCTCTCCTTCGCCGTTCCACGTCCAGAATACGTCACGCATCAGGTTGGCGCCGGGGCTTCCAGCCGGTTCTAGCATGAAGGACACTAGGCCCTTCCAGAACTTCGGCTCAATGGGCACTCTGACGAGTGAGGCCCTGCCTCCTGACAGGGCCACCATGTGAAGCCTCCTTGAATGAACTATGAGCCTAGGTGAAACCCTCTTCTTCCACAGCTCGTTTAATGTTGGATAGCCCTCCTCGATCATCTCCATCCACTTCCTTGATGCGTATCCTCCAACGTCCTCCATCGCCCTGGGATTGTCCCTGGCTATGTTTCCCAAGGACCGCTCGTCCGGCTCGTTCTTGTGGCAGTACATCGAGACCAGTTCCATGAACGGACTCGACAGGCTCTCAAGGATGTTCGACTGGTTTGGGGAGTCTATCCCGGGCCAGCTGTGCGCCTGGAAGAAGCGAGGCCAGCTCGAGATGGCCCGTACAGAGGTCGAAGAGCATGAAAGCGCCCTTAGGAACATCTTCCAGTCGCTGAACGCCCACGCCCGCTCCTCGTTCGATAGCCACGTAGCGATATCCAGTAGCGGGAGTTTGTTGGGCAGTGGGTCCCCGTCGATGTAGTCCCTGTTTTCTCCCACCGTGAGTATGGAGCCATCTGGTAGATTGTAGCTCCCAGGCGTGACCTCTCCGAAGTCTCTCACGGATCTGGCTATCTCTTCCCACACCATCACGTCGGAAGGGCCCCAGTGCCCCTTTGGCCCCCTCTTACTCCTGAATCCGTACGGCAGGTCATCCTCGGTAACGTTCCTTGTTAGGTCTGTGAACTTGTGGTGGTCCGAAAGTCCCCTTGAGCGAGATAACAACTGGTTTGACTTCATTAGATCATTATCTGATGGGAACTGCGACCTGGTCATCCCAGTGTGCGGGAATTCCAGTATGGAGCACGGCGAGCACGAGTCGTGCTGGCCGGCTATATCCTTCTTGCAATACCTGCAGGAACCAGACATAAGTCAGAGAAATCACTCGGCCCCTTTTGAACCCGACAGCAATTGCCCCCAATACACATCAGTTCTGCAGAATTCGTGTTAGCATTCAAGACCCCCAATTGACACGCCCTGTGCATGTGCGGAGACGGATCTGTCCACTTCTGCCCTAGGGACGGGACGCCCCTATCCAGGCCGGAAGGGTACAACCGCTCTGCCTTCTCTGATCATGGCATCTTCCACTGCCCGACTTGCTCTGGGATGCTCCTGAACGCTGAGGCAGCATCCAACTCGATGTCCGAGATGAAGCTCAGGGAGATGCACGAGGCCTTCGAGACGGACTGCGATGAGGTCGACTTGGATTGCCCATGCTGCGACGCACATATGAGGGTCAGGAGCATAGTCTTCACACGCGTCAACGGGACCGAGATGGAGCCAATAGAGATAGACGGGTGCCCTGTCTGCAGCACATTCTGGTTCGATGCAGGCGAGCTGCAGAGGATTTCCAATCCGGATGTTCCCCCCTACGAAGAGTCGGGCAGGGAGGCCAGCGCGCTGCTTCTCGCGCTGGAGATTCTGATACTCCTCCCTCACAGGTTCGTCTGACTAGATCGAGCCGCTCAACAGAAGGCCTGCGAATACGAACATCAGCACGCCCATCGCCCCATCGATTAGGTGTGACTTCGAGCGGAGCCTTTCTACGCCGTCCCCCCTGGATAGCACAGTCGCCACCGTAACATACCAAGTTCCATCGATGGTCATGCCAAGCAGCCCCATCCCCACTAGGGTCTCCATGCTGACATCGGCCTCTATGAATGGAGCGTAAAGCGCGAGCATCCACGCTAGGATCTTCGGATTGAAGAGGGCTATCAGGAAGCCCTGCATGAATCCGGCCATTTCCGAGTTCCCATGCCCGTCATCCGAACCCCCTTGCTGAGGCCCCTTGGAGGCGTGCCTGAGGAAAGTGACTCCCAGCCATACGAGTATCAGCGTGCCTCCCCACTTCAGCACTAGCTCAGTGCCTTCGTGGAGGGATAGGGCAGTCGCTATCCCCAGTGCTGCGAGGAAAGCGTACACTCCGAAGCCTATCCCGTGCCCGACCCCAGTAGCGACTCCCTGCCTACGCCCGCCCGACATGGTGTTCCTCAGAACCACCGCCAAGGATGGCCCAGGGCTCATCGCGCCAAGGACGAACACGCTTGCCAGTGCCGCCCAGGCCTCGGGTGTCAAGCTGATCACGCTCAGGCATCAGAGTACATGGCCTCGATCTCAGCAGCCCAGTTCTCCCTGATCTGCTTCCTGCGGATCTTCAGTGTAGGGGTCAGCTCTCCCTGGTCAACCCCTAGGTCACGAGGCAGAACGGTGAACTTCTTTATCTGCTCTGGGTTGCTGAACTTCTTGTTGAGCTCCGCAACCGCCTCCTGGAGCTGGTTGTGCGTATCGCTGCCAACAGAGGTGTACTCAGACAGGTCGTGACCCAGCTCTGCGAGCTTGGCCAATTGCTCCGAAGGATCCTTCGGGACCTCGGTAGCCCCATCTAGGCCGTGAACGTCCCTGAGGATGGCTCCCACGTCGAGGGTGAATAGGGCGCTGCAGAACTTCCTGTTGTCACCGACCAGCATGCACTGCGATACGACCGGTATGGACTTCATTGTCTCCTCGATGACGAGGGGGGCGATGTTCTTCCCGGCGGAGCTGACATAGATCTCCTTCAGCCGTCCAGTCACGTAGACGAACCCGTCGGAGTCAATCTTGCCGAGGTCGCCCGACTTGAGCCAGCCGTCCTCGGTCATCGTATCTGCAGTTGCTTCAGGATTCTTGTAGTAGCCCGCCATCACGTGCCTGCCTCTGAACTGTATCTCCCCGTTGCCGCCCTCGTCCGGGTCGGCAATCCTGAGCTCAGTGCCTGAGAGGGGCTTCCCCACGGATCCTATCTTGTTCGCTCCAGAATGCCCGAGCGTGGCACCGGCAGAGGTCTCTGTCATGCCATAGCCCTCGTAGAGGGGGACTCCCAGCTTGTGGAACAGGGTCAGGATGTCCGGGTTGATCGGCGCAGCCCCGGTGATTGCGAACCTCAAATTGGAGAAGCCAATCTTCCCCTTCGCCTTCTTCCTAATCACGTTGCCAAGTACTGGCAAGCTCAGCAGCCATGCAGGCGGCAGCCCGGCAACGAGGTTGCTGTACACCTTCTCGTAGATCCTTGGGACCCCGATGAACAGGTGGGGGTTGACCTCCTTGCAGTAGTCTATCGAGTGTAGAGGGTTGTCCACGACCCTCATGTGTATGGCGTCGCGGATCCAGATGTGGTTGTCAGCTAGCTGTCCGAACACGTGAGCGCAGGGCAGCCATGAGACATACCCCTCGCCTTGGTGGAAGTTGACTATCTTGTGGACCTCCGCAATTTCGAAATCCATGTTGTCATGGGTCAGAACTACTCCCTTGGGGTTCCCAGTCGTCCCAGACGTGTAGATCAGTGAAGCCACGTCATCGGGCTTCACGGCAGCTATCCTATCCATCACGGCGGAGTCCTCAATCTTTGCACCCATTGCGATGAAGTCGGACCAAGTAACCGCCTTCGGGTGGTCCATCCCGACTCCGTCCATGACCACTGCCATCTCGACCTTGTCAAGCCCGTCAAGTACGGCACCTAGCCTGTTGGAGCACATCTTCGATGGGTCGCCACCGTCCATGGGGTTGTTTCCTACGAAGACCACCTTTGAGTCGGAGTTCCCGACCACCCAGTCGACCTCCTCGGGAGAGCATGTGTGGTAGACGCCTACCGCAGCCCCTCCTGCCATGTTGGCAGCGGCGTAGGCCGCGTACCACTCCTTTCTGTTGTATGAGTAGATGCTGAGGTTGTCCCCGCTCTCGAAGCCCATGGAGATTAGCGACTTCGCCACGTCCATCGTGTAGGCGCTGAACTCGGACCATGTGGTCGTGTCCCAATTGCCGGCCGAGTCCTTCGATGAGAGGGCTGGCTCATTGGCATATTTCTCGGCGTTTGAAAGCAGGTACTCCGGCGTAATCATGGCGGACATGCCTGAGGACAGGTCATTTGCCGACTTAACTCTTTACTTGGTATCTGGCCAGCCGATTTCTTTCATTCAGGGCAGTACGGATGAAACATTCTCCCTCCAGTCCCTCCCCCCATTGCGATTTGCGAGGGGGGATGCCGGTGAAGGGTGCCAGCATCCTCTCACCTCTACGTCCATGCCCTCCAGTGCCGCTAGGGCCCTCCTCTCAGCGAACTTCCCAATCCCGATCACAGTTTCAGCTCCCAATATGTCGACGACCTCGACTAGGTGCTCGTCGCACCTTTCCAGAAGCGATCTCGCAGTTTGCCCCGATATCTTGTCAGGGGTCACGTTCGTCGCCCTATCGCCATCCAGGAGCATAAGCGGGCAGTGGTTGACCAGGAACACCTTCTCGAAAATGGACTCAGAGCTCCCGTAAGTGTCCGAGAGGAGACTCCAAACCCTAGTGCCGGAAACCTCCTCCCTCGGGTAGTCCAAGCCGATTACTGGCCTCCTTGGATGGGGGTCGGAAGGCTGCCTGACGGGAATTCCCGAAATCCCTAGTAGGTCCCTGACCATGCTAGTGGCCGCGAATGGGATGCCCATCTGCCCCATTCCGTGAGGGCCCGGGTTCATGCCCAGCATGACCGTCTTGGCGCCCCTCCCTCCTGCAATCTCGATGTACTTCTTGTGGACGTCCCAAGCATACACCAGGGGGTTGTAAACACAGTCGACGGACCCTTCCTTGACGAGTTCCCTGGAGTACTTCTCTGAATCGTCCCTTAGGGACGAGGCGCAAGCCAGTAGATCATCCACGGTCATCCGATCACTACTGCCTCACATCGGCCAGGGTCGCCCCGGAAATCTCCAGAAGCTCAGCGGGTGTAATCGGGAAGACGGTCTGCGCCGTGCCCCCGGCCCCCCATATCGTGTCGAACTGCATCAGGTCCTCATCCATCAGAACGGCGACATCCTTGGTGTGTCCGAAGGGCGGAACTCCACCGATCTGGTACCCAGTGCTCTCTAGGACGTACTCTGGGGTCGCCATGCCCGGCTTGTATCCGAGAGCCCTCTTGAGCTTCCTCTTCCTGTCGACCCTGTTGGCCCCCGATGCGATCACAACCACTGCGCGGCCTTCCCCCACGAAAACAATCGACTTGGCGATGTGGGCGACATCGCAGCCAAGCTGATCCGCAGCGTCCTGTGACGTACGAGTCCCCTCCTCGTACAATCGAGCCTCTGGCGAGAAGCCAATCTTACGGCACTCGGATAGCCACAACTCGTGCCCGTCCACGTGGCCCCAAGAAGGGCATACGACTTGATAGTTAGGGAGTCCATTGAATACGTGGCTCCTGTCCAAGGGGCAATGATGTCACGGCCCGTTGGTGCAATGTTCATGACTGAGGCACTTCGGCACGAGGCTCGATGTGGTGGCCAATCGGACCGTACGGGACCATCATGGCCTTCATTCTGGCCTCCACCATACCGCTTAGGAACCTGCTCACAAGAGACGAGCCGGAAGAGAGGCTGAGGATATCGGACCTACCGGGGGAGATCAGGTCCAAGGGTTACAAGTGGCACATTTCCCTATACCTCGCAATGTACCTGTACAAGGCGGTTATCGACCACCATAACGAGCCTCTGAAGGAACGGGTCGGGGGTTACACCCATTGGATCCACCAGATAGAGGGGGACTTCACCCTGTGGGCCCAGGAGTCGTTCAGGAGCGACCTACTGACCGAGGTACTCTCCTTCCACTACCTGTTCGTCTACCTCTTCATCATCTGGTTCGTCCCAATGTACTTCATACTGGTCAAGGACCACGTCATGGCCGACAAGGCAGCCCTGAACTACCTCGTGATATACGTCCTGGCGGTGCCCCTGTACCTCTTCTTCAACGTCGAGGTCACGAGCTCGTACATCCCAGGGATGGACGCGCTGCTCTACCACGACTCATGGTACATCGAGTTCATCACCAACAACGACCCAATGGACAACGGCGTCCCCAGCCTGCACTTCGGACTGCCTCTTGGACTCCTCATCATCAACAGGCTGCATTGCAGGGAGAACGGCATCTCAATCAAAGAGTGGAGGCACAGGGAGCTGGACACTTTCCTCATCGCCAACCTCGCCATCTACCTGTTCAGCATCCAGTACCTTGGCATACACTGGATTACCGACATATTCCCGGGAGTCGCACTGGCCCTCATCTGCGCCTACTTCTGCCATCACTGGCAGCCGATACTGCGTGACAGGCCTTCCAACGGATGGCACAGCGTCCTGCCATCCAGGAGGGGCGCCGCATTCGCAATCGCCTTCTCGGTCATTTGCACCTCTGCAATCGCCTTCGTGGCCGTGGACGGACCCGGCTCGGATGATGACGTGGCCAACTTCAGGCTCGGTCCGGGCGATTCCGTCATAGACACGATAGAGGTGCACAGCCTAAGCCACCCCGTACTGGTAGAGATCAGCAACGTTGGAGAGTTCGGCGCCTACTGCATCATCACCGAGCGCAGCCACGTAGTGTCACACTTCGAGGGTGGAAGCTTCAAGGACGGATCCGACTTCTACGACCTTCTCGAATACCCGCACCAAGTGGCGCCCCTGGTCTCAGGGGAGTCGTGGTCAGGGGAGGTCGAAACCCCCTCGATATTCGACACCCACTTGGTGATCTGCCACTCCCCGGGCGGGCTTTCCGAGCTCCGTATAACCATGGAGTACGTGGATGACGAGCTGATATTCAGCGGCCTGCTGGCCTCCCTTCCAGCGTTCATCATCACAGGGCTCGTCGTCGACGTCAAATCGAGGTCAGAGGGCGTTGAAGGCCAGGATTGATCCCAGGTATATCCCAGAGGAGGCCCCCAAGCCGAGCCATATCCCGATGCGGAAGAGCGGGTAGCTCTTCCTCCAGACGAACACGGACTGGTGGAACCAGATCAGGATCACCGGGACGAACCACACGAAGAACAGCATCTGCGGCAGGAGGGCGAACAGCATCGCGGCCCAGGCGCCCACCAATGTCTCCGCCCCGCCCCCACTCTCGGCCGGCAGGGCCAGCAAAAGAAGGAAGAGCCCGGCCATCAGAGCGAAGGGAGCCAGGATGGAGCCCTCTGAGAAGTAGCTCGAATCGGAGAAGTAGGGCATGCAACCGGCAGCGAAACCGGCCAAGCTAGGGGCGGCCACGGGCCAGAGCGGAGGACTGTCCCACTTCACGGCCATGCGGCCGAGCACACCCCAATGAAGGCTACTGGGGCATCCGGAAGGTTTTCTTTAGATTGGAGCACCTCAGGAGCCATGGCAAAGGGAGAGATAGTGCTAGGCTGCCTCGCTCCGCACCCCCCTCATGTGGTCTACGCGGAGAACCCAGAGCAGAACGAACCCTTCGCGGAAGGGGGCTGGGAGGCCCTCAGATGGGGTTACCACCGATTGGCCAGGAAGCTCAAGACCATCGACTACGACTGCATAGTGGTACTAACCCCCCACTGGCAGACCTACGTAGGGACACACTTCCTTGGGCTAGACAGGTTCCAGAACATAAGCGTCGACCCGATTTTCCCGAACCTCTTCAGGTTCCACCACGACATCAAGGTCGACGTCGAGCTATCGGAGATGATGTGCGAGGCGGCGGCCGAGGCCGGGATACTCACCAAGATGATGCGCAATCCCGACTTCAGGGTCGACTACGGCACGATAGTCAGCTGCCACATGATGAACCCGGACTGGGACAAGCCAGTGGTCACCATAAGCAGCAACAGGTCGACGCACTACTACTCGAACGAGGTAATGAACGATCAGGCCACTGCCCTTGGGGAGGCGATTTCCAAGGCGATAGAGAAGAGCGGAAAGAAGGTCGTCCTGGTGGCTAGCCACTCCCTTTCTCACAGGCACTTCGTCACCGAGGCGCCACTGCCCGAGGACATGAGCAGGGAGCACATCTACAACCACAGCCAGTACGTCTGGGACATGAAGGCAATCGACATGATGAGGAAGGGGCAGATGAGGGAGCTGGTCGACATCCTCCCCGAGATGATTGAGCAGACCATGGCCGAGGCGGAGGGCGGCGGTCTCACGTGGATGATGGCTGCAATGGGGATGCCCGACTACCCCGCCGAGATTTACGGCTACCAGTCCGTGATAGGTACGGGGAACGCCATCGCGGCATGGGACCCGAACGAGGCCACTCGGGAGATCGTCCTGTAGGTGATTGAATGAGCGACGAGCCGGAGATAGTGATGGGCTTCTACGTCCCGCCGCACCCACACCCCCTGCTGGCCCCGGACCAGAACGAAGGGTGGGGCAGGCTGAGGGACGCATACGAAGTCTGCAGGAAGAGGATAGAGGACAGCGACGCGGACCTCATCCTGATCTACTCCACGACCTGGCCCAGCATAGTCGGCCACCAGATACAGGCCCACCCGAAACCGGTCTTCACGCACGTCGACGACGACTTCCACTTCCTGGGCTCGATGCCCTACGAGTTCAGGATGGACTCCGAGTACGCAGAAGAGTTCAGGGTCGCCTGCGAGGGGAGGGGCCTGCAGGCCAGGACCGTCGCGTACGACGGCTTCCCGATAGACACCGGCTCCGTCGTGGCCCTGAAGCTCCTCAACCCCGACAACAGGATACCCGCCTGCATCGTGTCTAGCAACGTGTACTCCAACCGCGCCGAGCAGATAGTCCTCGGCAAGGCCGCCCGCGACGCAATGTCCAAGCTCGGCAGGAAGGCCGTGGTCGTGGTGGTAGCGAGCCTGTCCAACAGGATGTTCACCGAGCACATCGAGCCATCGGAGGACAGGATCCACAGCCCCAAGGACGACGAGTGGAACAGGAAGATTCTGGAGTTCTTCTCGGA
>CETM01001013.1_pt1 | contig 18839 bp, 15 predicted proteins | sample 361451 | NCBI WGS metagenome assembly CETM01 (sample SAMEA2622690, study PRJEB7988) | marine metagenome | isolation source: saline water (ENVO:00002010), including
TTTTAATTACTATTAAAGCTTCTGTTGGGTCATTACATAACGAAAGAGCGCTATTTAACTTAGCTTTTACTTTTCTTCCGAACCCCACGGTAGCTATTAAGTCTTTCGAAGTTGTTAACCAACCTTTCCAAATACCTAACGCTTCAAGTTCATCATTAGTTTCAGAAATATCATTGGCAAGCTGCTTTGCTTCTAATAGCTCAGCTAAAATAGAAAGATCACTAAACTTCTTAAACCCAAACTCATTTGCTTGTTTATTAACTTTCCACTTAGCAAATAGAGATTTAAGCCAACTACTATTTGCAGCTTCATATTCTGAGTACCACCTGCTTATTGGAGCTTTCAATAGCTGACTAACTTCAATATTGCTACCTAGCTTGCTAATAAGCTCATCTAACTTTTCTTTTTTGAGAGCTAAGTTCTCTATAAGCTCAAATCGCTCGTTAAAGCCTGATTTTAAGACAAAAGTTATATCACGGTACTTCACAAGTTCTTTTAATTCATAAAATGAATTCAAGGCCAAGAAATTCTTGTTGTTCAGCTCAGGTGCATCGATGCCTAGGGTAGAAAGAGCCGATTGGAATTTATCTGTAATACTTTCAAATTCAATAAACCAAGCTTCAACTTTATTTATTAGCTGGCTTTGCCAAACATTTGACCATGCAGTAGCATTTATATAAGAGAAGCTAGTAAAGTCGAGTTCTTGAATATCTTCAAAGGCAATTTTAAGCTGCAAAACGATTTCATTTAGTGTGTTCAAGTCACTTTTTAAGGTTTTATCTGCACTTAAATCTAATGGCCAATTTAAGTTAAGTTTGACTTTCCCCTTATGAAGAGCAAGCCTTGATATTGCGTCTCGAACGGATACTCCTGACTGTGATTTTTTATGTAGCTCTCTCACATAATCATTTAACTTATCTTTTTTATCCTTTAGCTCAGAAACATGCATAGACCACGCATTAGGATTTAATCCCTCTCTTGATTGCCAAGCCTGAGCTAATTGCTCTAAAACGACCTTTTTGTTCGCTTTATTACTGTGAAGCTCTAAACATAGATGGTCCAAACCTACTTTTTGCAATCGCTTGTATACTACATTCAATGCAGCCATTTTTTCAGCTACAAATAAAACCTTCCGCCCCTTACCAATATTATGAGCGATAATGTTAGCTATTGTTTCGGATTTACCTGTCCCCGGAGGTCCTTCAAGTACAAAATCTTGCTCTTTTGCTGAAGCATCAACAGCAACTAATTGCGAACTATCACAATTAAGAGGCGTAAACACTTCAGCAGGGTCTATAGCCTCATCAACTTGATGTTGTTCAACAAACTCAGCAGATTGAATATAAGCATCTTTTGGACTTTCTACTAAGTGCTGAACAAATCGATTTTCTTTTAAGTCATCCAATCTGTCTCTTAAATCTTTCCACATCAAATATTTTGCAAATGAAAATGAAGATAAAACTAATTCCTCAACTACCTCAAATCCCTTTTGCTCACTGACAGCCTGCCTTACCTGACTCCAAATAAATGGAACATCTATCCCACTTTCATCTTCAGGCAGCTCATCTTTAAATACATTTAAGTTGATATCGTGTTCAGATAGCAAAAACTCGATCAAAGTAAGATTAAAGATTGCTTCCTCACCTTGTAATTGCTCAACATAAATGGGAGCTCGAGCACTTTTTCGAGTGAGGTTAACTGGAATAAGAATTAATGGGGCTTTAAAGCTTCGGGTATCCTCTGGGTTCTCTTTCCACTTAAGGAAACCCAGTGCTAAGAAAAGTGTATTTGAACCACTTTCTTCTAAATCATTTTTTGCTTTCCGAAACAGCTCGATAGCATTTTTTTCTACCTTTTTAGGAGGCTGATTAGCTAATAAAATTTTATTATTTAACTGATTAAGAGCGTACTCTTTATGTATTTCCGAGCCGGTTTGGAAACGAAATAACTCACTGTCTCGTTCTGAATCAAAATATGGACTTTCTTGAGTTGATAAGAATTTAAACTTTGTCCCATCCGCCAACATATCTTCCATATTAGCTATATCAGGACAATATAACTTTATACATACCGACTTATCATTGAAATTTAAAAGTTTATTTCTCTTAGTTAAATCAAGAAGCTTTCGGCACCATGAGTCAATGCGTGTTTCAGGGCTTTCTTCGACAACACGCTCTTCAGCACGAACGGGAGGTAAAGGAGGAACTTCAGGTAAAGTAAGTTCAACTGTTTCATCTACTGATTCAGTTTCAGCTTTAGCCTCTTCTATAGTTGATAACGGTTTAATTGACTGAGCTCGTGCTTGGCCAATATCTAAAACCATTACAAACTCTTCTTCTTTATCCTCGGCAAGTAAATTTCTGGCATGATCTTTTGCTTGTTCAAATGTAACAGGGGAAGCATTTGTTACGAGCGTTGTTTCAAACAAGACTAAATCTCGGTTATCCACGCGCTTTCTTATATCCTGTGGATCATCATTACAAAGAATTGGCAACTTCTCATCAATTAACCAAGCACCAGCAAAAGCATGCCCACTAGTGATAGCCACCACAGGATTTAGACCCATAGCTTCTATACAACTTGCAAATAAGACAGAAGAATCTAAACAAGCGGCCATTTTAGATTGGCTGATATCCGCTGCTAGACGAATTCGTTGGCCTGTTTTTGCGAAGCCTTGAGGAGGGCTGACATATGCTAACTTTTCTTGAAAAATGACATTCCAAAGCGCAGCAAGCATCAAATATGGCTTTTCTCTAGTGTTCGACTGATATCCATCTACTGAGCGTCCATGGCCACTACTTTCTAAAAGTAAAGCGACTTTTCTAACTAAAGACTCTACGTATAAACCATTTGGCTTTACAAAAGCCGCTAGTAAATCTGGCTGACGACTCTCTCCACCCCAAAAATTGGCGGGGAGAATACTCACTTTATGCTCACTACTACACAGGAGAAGGTTTTCATCATCCAGTAGCTCAAATTTAAGCCCTAGAAGAACTTCTTCGGTCAGGCCAAAAAGTGTTTCAAAAGGAAATTTAAGTTCTTTGACTGGTAATTTAACTGACTGTCCAGAAATCACTTCATCAATAAGCCACTCAGAGGAGTCTAACCAACCTTCAATAGCATTCAATCTTAACTTTAAATTACGATGGACTGGTTTGTCGTAACATTCCGGTACAATGATTTGGATATTACGCAAAACTGAATATGAATTTTGCTGTGCAGCTAGTGAAAAAGTAGAAATCACATCAACTTCTAATTCAATATTGCCTTGGTTTTGCTTATTAACTTCTTCCATGAGAGATTGTAACCCTTTGTTCTTGCTTAAGTAGCAATAGTAGTTTTAACCAATGTAACTAGAACATTAGGATTGGTCAAGAAACGGGCGGCACACATTTAATCTATGTCAAAAAGTTTTTGGTTAACCTACACAGTTGAGTGGCTTAAAATTGTTGTGCAAAGAAGTGGCCAATACAACGACCCTTCCAGAAAAAGGTATAACTTGAAAATACGTAGTTTCTGCCTCAAAACTATTCAAAATACGAGCTATAAAGGTCCACTTTGAGCTAAAACAGACGGTCGTTCTAGCTCATTTTTGGACATAAACGCGTTAAAATATTTGAAGAGTCATGACTAAATTAAGGCATAAAAGTATGCCACTACATGGTAGTATTTAGTAAGGAACGCTGTGAATTCATTTCAGCACAATATGGGCACTAAGCCTAATAACTTGTGGCGTTTCTTTTTAACTGTGACAAGATATTATCATTCAATTTTAACCAATTAGTTTCGTATTCCCATGTCTTTTTGAAGTCGTCATTGCTCCTTGAACTTTCAAGCATTTCTCTAAAATCGAAAACACCTAGAAAATTATCAGCCGTAACATCATACCTTCCATAACCTCGGTTTTCAGGCACAATATATTTTAAAAAATTAGATTTAAAATCAGATATAGTGCTTACTAGTTCCTTTGAATCATTTAGTTTTTCTTCTAAGAATTCTTTTTCAAAACCTGTAATTGTGCCTGTCGCTTCTAAAGCACCAGATTGGTTTATAGCGATTCCCCAATTTTTATAGGCCAATGAAGGGTTCTGCCGATTTATATCTGAAAGAAGTGAGTCATAGGGAGACAGCATTTTTTCTACCGCCTTAGGCACACTACCTCCCGGCAAATATAATTCACCAGTAGCAACAGCTAGCTCATGCATATAGTCATCAACTGTTTTAGTTATGTCTATCTGGCTCGATGTCATCGTCAGCGGTTTGGTATACGTTTGGTTTAGCTCTGGAGGCGCGCTTTCATGATATACGTCATCCGCCAATTTTTTAAGCTCAGTTTCTAAAAGAGCCTTGCCATTTATAGGTGACTCTAAAGTCACATTTTGATTATTAAGTGGTTGCGGTAAACTTCCAGAATTAACCTTCATAATACGTCCCTGATTTAGTGATGTAATTTCATATCGGCCTATTCTGATGATTCTTTACATTCATCGTTTTTTAAAAAAGGCAGCCAAGCTAATTGTATTATTATTAGGGATAGATTATTCTTTAAAAACTTAGGGGAGTAGTCTCTTGCATTTAGCAAGGAAACTGTCAACAGTCTCCGAGCAACATCGCTCGTGGCAGTTTCGAACCGTATCAGGTTTTGACAAGACTTAAGGCAATGGGTCATTTCGGGCAGAGGTGGTTTATTGCCTTATTATTCCAGTCTGCCCTAAGGGTAAATAATGAAACTACGTCACTGCCAAAGCTCACTTCATTTTGTAAATAGACCTGCCATACGCCTTTCAGGTATTGCTATAGAGGGGGCTCAGTCATGGTTTTAGCTATGACAGCTATTATTGCGGGGTTTATCTTACTCGTATGGAGTGCAGACCGCTTTGTTGAAGGAGCGGCATCTGCAGCTGGTCATGCTGGCTTGCCTTCAATTTTAATTGGTATGGTTATTGTTGGTTTTGGGACTTCGGCTCCGGAAATGGTTGTATCAGCAATGGCTGCAAGTGATGGAAACCCTGACTTAGCGTTAGGTAATGCACTTGGGTCCAACATTGTAAATATTAGCTTAATTCTTGGTGTAACAGCCATCATTGCCCCTATCACTGTTCAGTCTAAAATTGTTAAAAATGAGCTTCCCTTACTATTAGTTGTCGTACTTTTTTTGGGGTATTTGCTGTATGACGGCGCTTTATCAGTGATTGATGCAAGTCTGTTGCTGGGCGGATTAGTCTTGTTCTTAGCATGGTCTGTGTACTCAGGTATGAAATCACCGAGTGATACCCTTAAAACAGAATTTGATACTGAGCTTAAAAGTCACGCCATGTCCTTAGGAAAAGCAATTTTCTGGCTCATCGTGGGCTTAACATTACTCATTATTAGCTCTCGCATACTTGTTTGGGGAGCGGTTGAAATTGCAACTGCGCTCGGTGTCAGTGACCTTATTATCGGCTTAACTATCGTTGCATTAGGGACATCTTTGCCAGAGCTTGCAGCTTCTATTATTGCCGCTAAAAAGGGAGAGCATGACATCGCAATTGGCAATGTTGTGGGGTCGAATATGTTTAACATCTTAGCTGTAATTGGTATCGCTGGTATTATTGAGCCTATCCCTCACATTTCTACAGACGTACTTTACCGAGATTGGAGTGTGATGCTTGTACTTTCCGTTATGTTGTTGGTTATGGCTTACGGTTTTGGCCGACAAGGCAGGGTAAACCGTTGGGAAGGTGGTGTCTTGCTTACTTCTTACATTGCTTACAATGGTTACTTAGTTAACAGCATCATTAACTAGCTTTCGTTATCAAATCATTTAGAAACAAACGCGTATATTATTTATATTTAAAGGGAAATCACCGATGGAAACCATCATAAACTTTTTTTCTGAGCACCAATTACAAATCATAGCGATAGCCAAGAATACATTGCTTACTATTTTCATTTTAATAGGAGCTAGTATTTGCTCAAAGCTACTTAAACGAGCTGTACATAAAGGTGTTTACCGATTGAGCAAGCATGATGAAATCATTACTAAGCTGCTTACCACGCTATCAGGCTATGTGGTTTATTTAATTGCAATTGTGATTATTTTAGATTTATTTGGAGTCAATACGGCCAGTCTTGTCGCACTCGTCGGTGCCGCAGGCTTAGCGATTGGTCTAGCCCTAAAAGATACGCTCAGTAATGTGGCTGCGGGGGTCATGCTACTTTTCTTAAAGCCTCTAAAAAAGGCAGAGTTTGTTGAAGTGTCAAGCTATACAGGGAGTGTAAAAGATTTAGGTCTATTTACCACTGTCCTTGAAACCGCCGATGGTGTTTTTGTGTCAATCCCAAATAGCACGGTTTGGGCAAATGCGATAAAAAACTTTACGAGAAACGAAAAGCGTCGCATGGATATCACTGTGGGTATTTCTTATGGTGATTCAATTGAAGATGGGCTTGCGGCATTAAGGGAGCTTGTTAGTGAAGAATCTCGAATTTTGATTGAGCCAGCCCCTCAGTATTTAGTCCACACATTAGCAGATAGCTCTGTGAACTTGCAGCTTCGTGCTTGGGTCGCTACACCACATTACTGGGATATATATTGGCAAACACAGCGTAAAATTAAAGATAAAGTGGAGAGCAAAGGGATTACTATTCCGTTCCCTCAACGTGATTTGCACATAATAAACGGCGATAAAAAATAATGAAAAACCTCGCTCAGTCCTAGCACGTTTCTCTATGATAGAGTGACAGGACTGGGCCTTTGCTTGAGAGCATAGCTCGCGTGTAATAATTTAAAAACAGAATTTACTATGCTCAAATATTGGTATAAAAACATTCCAGCACACCACAATAGTCCTGAGCTATTTTGGCGAAGCCGTTTGATCGCCCATTCTTTATTGATATGTACTGTGTACTTCTTTGTACTGACTGTTATCAATATCTTTAAATTCAACAGCTATGAGCTCGCTTTGCTTGATGCGGTTGGGCTAACTTTGTCTATTTTACTATATGTTTGGTTCATTAAAAGCTCAAAAATTAAAGCGGTTTCATGGGCTGTGGTGTTATTGATTAACAGTTTAATACTGACATTTATTATCTCAATTAACGGCGCGGCCTATTCATTATTTTGGGCAACATTAATTCCTCCATTTTCATTTTATTTAGTAGGTCGAAATTGGGGAAGTTTACTTAGCTTTTGCAGTGTGTGCTTTTATAGTTTATGAACACTCACAGAATCCGGAACCTCTTAAAATTGGCCTTGGCTCTGTTTTTAATATTATTGAAGTTGCCATTGCTCACATTGTCTTATTTCGTTTCTATGAAAAAACTCGCTGAAACCGATAAACTCACTGGATTGTTTAATCGAGAAAAACTAGATAGAACGCTTTCAAGTTTACTAAAAAGCTCGAATTTTGGTTTCATACTACTAGACATTGATTATTTTAAAGAAATAAACGATACCTATGGTCACTTGGAAGGCGATAAAGCGCTTGTCATTGTTTCAAATAAATTAAAGTCAGTATCTCCAAGTAAAGCGTTATGTGCTCGTTGGGGTGGCGAAGAGTTTGTAATCATCATTGAAGGGGCAACCTTAGATGAAACAAAAGAGGTTGCAACGACCATTATTACAGATATAAATGGTATTTATTTTCACGAAAAAAGATTGTCAGTCAGCTGTGGAGTGACGATTAATCACAGTGATGATAATACGCTAACAGTAATTGAACGTGCTGATTTAGCTCTATATCGTGCAAAGAAAAATGGCAGAAATCGAGTTGAATATAATGAATGAAACTTGGATTAATTTTGTGGTCATTACGTTCATTAATGACCACATTTTGAATGTTTAAAGTTATCTTGCAGAGTGCTTCAATGACGACACAATGAATTGACACTTTTCTTGCTCAATACTTAGAGGGTGATTATTCATTAATTTAGAAATATCATAAGCTAAAAGGAAACTTCTACCACCATCTTTATCTAGCTCACCATAATCAATGTCCGTTTCTTTATAAAAGTCCTTGCTATGTGCCACTTCATTTCGGAGTTTTATTAAGTTAATCAAAGTCTGATAAATTTTACTTTCATTGTCTGTAATGAGCTTACCAGATGATAAAAGGAACCCTAATACATCTAACTTTTTACTTAAGTTCATTGAAAGAAACGCTGTTGCATGTCTTTTGTGATCAGCTTTAGGGAAATGACGAAAAGCCCATGAGATGATGCCTTCATTAAGCAAGCTTTCCAATGAAGCGGCAGCAACTAAGATAAAGGAGTATTTATTTGAATTGAAGAATGCATCATCATCTTCAGTGTGTGCCGGCAGATATTCTGCTGATTCAATTAGTCCTCTAGAGGAAGTAAATACAAAATGCATTTCCAAAATTCTGATGCCTCGTTGCTTTATAGCGCCCCGCACTGCAATGGCTTGTTATGTTTCAACTCGTTGAGTTTTGCTTTTGGCAAATTCTAAGGTCTTTATTAGTAACGTAAAGCCTGAGGCCATTAATAAGCCACCTACAATGAAATAAAATAATACAGGATTTTCATTAAGTTTAACGCTAAATCCAAATGCTGAAAATTGCATTTCGAAAATACTGAACAGGCTATAAATAAAAACTATAACGGATAAAATAAAAAGTAGTTTATTTCCAAATCTATAACTCATAAGTCAACTTTTCCCTTTGAAACATGACATGTCTATAGCGAGCGAATCGCGCGTTTTTCTAACACAGTGTCGCTCGCTTTTCTGAATGACTCATTTGTAACAAACTTCTTAACTAATTGCCATTAAGACTAAAATGCAGTAGTTCTAGCTTTTGTCTCAGGACAAAAAAGAGCGATTGGGTCGCTTTCCTGACTATGCAAGCAATATACTTTGACGAAATAGAAAAGCAATTTTGAATGGCCGAAGTTCGCTCTTTTGAGTAATTCGCCTAAACACGTCTTGGGGCAAAGGCAGCTTAAATTGCCGCCTTTTCTTAATTAACAATCTGTTTCTCTGGATATCTTGATAGCATCTTCAATCTCAATTCCGAGATATCTAATTGTGTTATCGATTTTTGTGTGACCAAGTAGTAATTGAACAGCGCGAATATTTTTGGTTCGTGCGTAAACCAAAGTCGCTTTGGTTCTGCGCATTGAGTGAGTACCATATAGATCAGAATCAAGCCCTAACTGCTCAGCCCAACTCCTGATTATAGACCTGTAATATGAATAGCTTATTGGTTGATTAGTGCGACGTAAACTCCTAAACAAATATTCACTAGGTTTCAATTTACCTTCTTGAACCCAACGGCTAATACTTTGTTGTGTTCTCGGAGTTATCTCAAATTGAACTTCGATCCCTGTTTTCTTTTGTGTCCATTGAACCCTCTCGAAAACTTGATCTTGGGTTGCGACATCTCTAACCCTTAAAGACAGTAGATCACATGATCTTAGTTTGCTGTCTATCGCCAAGTTAAGTAACGCCAGTTGCATCAAGTTATTTTGAATTTCAATGCGAGTACGTATACGCCAAATCTCTTCAAGTTTGAAAGGACGTTTCATCCCAGTAGCATTGTGGTTTAGTTTTTGTTTCATAGTGACCTCCTAATTAAAAGTCACTATTGATAATAGATAGATTGCCAATGACTAAGGTTTGGACAAAAACGTTTCAGAGGCGAATTGCGGCTCTTTGTCAAAAACGGCCATTATTTCAAGTTAAGCCTATGCCTTTTAGATTATTCAACTTTACATAAGCTAAAGTGTTCTTATCTTCTAGATAATAGTAGGTAAGATAAAGTCTGAGCTAGTACATCTACTCTAGTGTACTGTCTGGCTCCATGAAGTCTTCTAAAAACCAAGCTGAAAACTCATGCCGACCCTCTACATCCGCTTTGACATATATACTAGAAGCCTGCTGACGAACTGTTTTTTCTTTAGTATCTCTTACACCACTAATTTCTCTAAAACTCAACCCCTTCAGCATTAACATAGCAACTTCTTGTTCACTTTTTGTCAGTCTCCACTGATTAAACTGTTCATTTATGACTTCACTGTACTTTATACGAGCGCGCTTCATTTCTTCCGAAATATTTTTTAGTTGAATGCCCGATTTATCTAATTCACTTTTCAACTGTTTAATACGCTTTGTGCGGTTTGAAATATCTCGAACCAAAAAAACAAAACCAATCGCTGAAGCTAAAACAATCAAGCTTTCTTCGACAATATGCCAAGTTGGAACACCTAAAGAAATATCAGTAATTACATCAAAAAAATTGAGTACCATTATTATAGCTAGAAGCACCGCTATCGATTTATCTTTCATTTAAAATCAACCAGTTAAAAAGTCTATGGGACATTTGTCTCATGAATCTACAACACATGCCTGACGTAAAAACTAAACATTATTTGTAAGGTAACTTCACTTTACAAACCATTCAAGGCAACTATCCCAGTTAGCCTAACAAGAGTCAGTAACAAATGATAGCAACCTCATATCGATTATTCTCATTAATAGCGTCAATGTTGTTAACTGTTTTAAGCATGCATATTCAAGCTGAACAAGTCACCAATTCAGTGATCGCCATTTCACAATTGGGAAATTTTAAACATAAGTTCCAAACCGTACATCGGGTTGACAGTATGGAGATAGAGCAAGTGCTTGGAGAAGTATCCTTCAAACCTAAATCCAGTTTCAAAGTACAACTGCCTTTTACACCGCAACAAATATCTTTTTTATACAATCCGGGTGTTAAGGTAAGTAAAGGACAAAAAGTAGCTAGAATAGAAGGGCCAGAAGTAAATCACTTCTTAGAAGAAATAGATGCCAGTAAATCAATACTTTTAAAAAGTAAGAAGCATCTTGAGTCTGTTAAAAATTATGCAAATTCGAAAACGATAAAAAGTGCTGAATGGTTAGACATCAACAAAACCTATCTTCAAGCAAAGTTAAGTTTTGAACACTTAAGCCATGCACTACAACAATTAGCCATCGATAAGAACGGCGATATTTTTATAATCAGTCCTTCTAATGGTCAACTTGAGTATACGAACGAACAATCACCATACCTTTTTGAAATAATTCCTTCCCATAATGTTTTTGTAAAATCTTCGCTATTAGCTAGCAATGTAAAAAATGTTAACTCATTTAAAACTGAAGATAATTGCATACTAAAAGTAGAAAATGTTGACGAAACAATCAGCCGTTATAAGCAAACAGTATGGAGTAGTTTCGACTCATCGTGTGAGCTTAAACTCGGGCAACAACTGTTACTAACACCTATCGTTTTAATTGAAGGTATTAAAGTCCCTCACCAGTCATTATTCGAACTCAATAACAAAAGCTATGTTGCAGTAAAACGAGGACAAGAAATAAACTTAGTTAAGGTCATTATTATTGGCAATGAGAATGATAGCTACATTGTTCAATCTGACAATCTAACACCTCAAGCCGAAGTACTTAGCTCCTTTGTTAGCATTGCCCAAGGTCTATTTCTCGGGCTGGGAGAATAAACGATGATAAGTGCGGTGATCAGGTTTTCTCTTATTCAACGAATTTTTATTACTATTTTGACTTTGCTCGTGACTGCTGCAGGAGTCAACGCTTGGTTTAATTTGCCAATTGATGCTTTTCCCGACATTTCTCCTACCCAAGTAAAAATCGTCTTAAAAGCACCGGGAATGACAACTTCGGAAATAGAAACTCAAATTACACGTATTGTCGAAACAGAGTTACTCGGTATTCCATCTCAAAAGATTCTTCGTTCAACCACAAAATATTCTATTACTGATATTACACTTGATTTTGAAGAAGGCACTGATATTTATTGGGCGAGACAACAAGTAAATGAAAGGCTGATGAATATTTGGGCTGAACTCCCAGAGGGTATTTCTGGTGGTCTTGCTCCTATGAGTACGCCTCTAAGTGAAATTTTTATGTTTACAGTTGATAATCCAAACTTAAGCCTTCAACAGCGACGTGATATTTTGGACTGGCAGATCAGACCGATTCTTCGAACAGTTGAAGGCGTCGCAGATGTAAACAGTTTAGGCGGCTATGTAAAAACATATGAAATAACACCAACTACTTTGAAAATGAAATCACTAGACGTTTCTTTTAGTGATATTGAACAAGCCGTAATAGCTAACAATTTAAATGGAGGACTTGGCCGAATAAACAAAGGTAACGACAATTTTGTTGTTCGAACACAAGGACAATTTGAAAAAATTGATGATATACGTCAGTTAGTTATAAAAAACAACCAACAAGGAATAATCAGGTTAGCCGATGTTGCAGCAATCAACGAAGGAAGTTTAATACGTTATGGTGCAGTGACACATAATGGTGAAGAGGCCGTACAAGGCTTAGTTATTGCGCTAAAAAACAGTAATACCGACCAAGTAGTAAGTTCAGTTAAAGAAAAACTTTTAGAACTAGAGCGCTCACTACCTAGTGGCACTACTATCAATGTCTTTTATGACAGATCTAATTTGATTAGTACTGCTATTGAAACCATCACAAATGCATTAGTTCAAGCTGTAGTGCTCGTTATCATATTACTAGCCTTATTTCTTGGCAACTTTAGAGCGGCACTAATTGTCTCTATATCCTTGCCGGTGGCAGCTCTTGCTACTTTTATATTAATGAGCCATTTTTCCATATCAGCAAATTTAATGAGTTTAGGAGGCTTAGTTATTGCTATTGGTATGCTTGTTGATTCATCTGTTGTCGTTGTTGAAAATACTGTAAATAGGCTTTCAGAAAACAGCAAACTTCCTAAGCTGCATGTTATTTATAGAGCATGTAAAGAAGTTTCTGTGCCAACTGTATCAGGAACATTAATTGTCGTTATTGTTTTTTCCCCTCTATTAACTCTTTCAGGGTTAGAAGGGAAGCTGTTTACGCCTGTTGCATTGACGATTGTTTTTGCGATGTTATCTGCGCTAGTTTTAGCGTTTACTTGCATCCCGGTGCTAGCTTCAATGATACTGAAATCAAATGAAGCGAGTGAGCCTAGCTTCATCAAATCATTACAAATACAGTACAAAAAGTCGCTATTAAGCGTTATTAATTCACCTAAATCAGCATCATCGATAGCTTTTTTGGTGTTGATCACAAGCATTTTTGCCTTTGTAAGTTTGGGGAAAAGTTTTATGCCTACGTTGGATGAAGGAGACATCATTGTTCAACTAGAAAAGTCGCCATCTATTACCCTGCAATCCTCTCTAAATATTGATACCCAAGTAGAGAAAGCACTACTAAAACAAGTACCTGAAATACTTCAAATTGTAGCCAGAACTGGATCAGATGAGCTTGGCCTAGATCCTATGGGCCTAAATGAAACGGATATATTCATGGAGTTGAAGCCTCAAAATGAGTGGCGCTTTGATACCAAGCAACAGCTAATCGAAGATATACGCAACGTATTATCAAATTACCCCGGTATGAACACGAATTTTACTCAACCTATTCAAATGCGGGTAACTGAAATGCTAACTGGCACTACAGGCGATGTATCAATAAAAGTTTTTGGGGATAAAGTCCAAGAATTAGCAAATATCGCTGAAAAAATGAAAGTGTTAGTAAGCCAAGTATCTGGTAGTCAAGACATACAAACAGCATTGATAGAGGGTGGAAAATACATTCGCATTTCATTAAAACCTGAAATAGCTCATCAATTTGGTTTAACCACTAAAGCATTAACTGATTTTCTAAAGCCACAACTTGAAGGCTCACAAATATCTAAACTAGTTACCGTTAATAAATTTACGCCTATTGTTTTCGGTGCTTCATCGAAGCACAAAGCAAGTCAGATTGGCTCAATAAATGATTTGAAACAAGTATCTGTTTTAATGCCTGATAATACCATTTTACCTCTAGAGAGCGTCGCTGACATTAAGGTAGAACAAGAACCTTTACTGATCGAAAGAGAACGAGGTAAACGTTTTGTCTCAATTACAACCAATGTTGAAAACAGAGATGTGGTAAGTTTTGTTGAAGAGTTACAAGCTAAAGTTCACTCTGAGTTGTCGCTTCCTAGCGGCTATTCCGTAACTTTTGGTGGTGAGTTCGAAAATCAGCAACGAGCAATGAAGAACTTAATTATCGTTGTTCCTTTAGCTTTGATCTTAATTTTTGTGATTTTATTTACAACTTTTCGCTCTGTATCCTTAGCAAGTTTGATTCTTTGTAACATCCCATTCGCCTTAATGGGTGGGTTTTTTGCGTTACTAATATCTAAACAATATTTATCAATTCCTGCATCAGTTGGCTTTATTGCATTACTTGGTGTTGCAGTACTCAATGGTATCGTTATGGTTAGTTATTTCGAACAGAGCAGAACCACTATATCTAATATCACTGAACGTGTAGTAGATGGCTCTCGAAGAAGGCTGCGTCCAGTACTTATGACCGCGACCACTGCAATGTTTGGCCTAATACCTTTAGCGTTTGCTTCAGGTCCGGGAGCTGAGATACAAAAACCGCTTGCTATAGTTGTTATAGGAGGCTTACTGACTTCAACGGCAACAACACTCTATTTATTACCAATCTGGTATCGTTTATTGGAGCAGCGCAATGTTTAGTTCATCATTAGTTTTTACCTTCATAGTCCCTAAGAAGCACAAGGATGATGTTATCGACCAATTAATGCTGAGTGATATAGCATCCGGCTTCAACATTTTCCCGATCATGGGATACAGCAAGAAACATAGTGCTTTTAGCTTAGAGGAACAAGTTAGAGGCTACAAAGATATGCTGAAGTTTGAAGTAGTTATTGAGCAATGTGAATTAGAAAAGCTTAAAGAAGAACTAAAGTTACTATTTACAACCATAAAAATTAGGTATTGGACAACAACTATCACCGAAACAGGCCATTTATAAGTTACGCAATCTCTGGAAAAGGAGAAATGTTATGAACAAAACTAGAACACTTACTTATGTGTGGCCTAAAAGCATCAGGCTTTTTCACTGGATAAACGTCATCACAATTAGCTTACTAATAGTGATCGGCTTAATCATCTTTAATGGAAAAACACTTGGAGTAACGGTGGACGCCAAAATAATGCTTAAAACCATACATGTTACTATCGGTTACATTTTTGCCATAAACCTTATCATTCGGCTGGTTATGGGTTTTATTGGTTCGTCGAATGACATGTGGTCACAAACTCTGCCATTTATGAAAGGGTATAAGAAGGAACTAACTAAATTCAGACGCTCTCCCAAACAAGTGTACAAAGGCCATAATCCAATAGGGAAGCTCATGGTATTAGCTTTGCTGATAGCAATGACAATTCAAATGGCGACGGGCTTAATTCTGGCAGGGACTGATATTTACTACCCACCGTTAGGACAGCACTTTGTTAAAAGCATTGCGGTTGACGATACTCAACTTGATGTAATCAAGCCTTATTCAAAAGTTAACGTTGACGATGAACGTTATAAGGATCTTAGAGAATTTCGATCCCCCATTATCACTGCTCATGTATACGCATTTTATGCCCTAATAATACTTATTCCATTGCATATACTAGGTGTTATCGTTGCTGAACAAAGAGAAAAATCAGGGCTGGTTTCAGCAATGATCAATGGTTATAAGTTTCTACCCGAAAAATCGAATAATGACTAAACTAAATTTAAGACTCTTAGTTTATATAGGCTATCAATACGAAAGACAAAGGGAGGTCTTTCTTTTTGGAGATGAAAACCTTTGGGTTATTGCTTACAAGTGAGAATTGGCAAGTTATGCTGGATGAATATTTCTCGTCTAAAGCGGCCAATAGAGCATTTAGCCTAACCTGTTTTTGGACAAAAACACGTTAGAGTATTTAATCAGTAACGCCTCAAACACCGGCATGGTGAAGATGGCGGCTTTTTTGGTACAAAAAAGGTGACAGCTTTACCATGTCCGCGTGCTTTGACTTGTTATACGCCGCTCTCTTCTTGTTCAAATATTCCCGAGTATTCGAAATCGATTTTTTCAAATTCTTCAGTATTAAGTAAAGAATGCTCTACATCTAAATATATAGTTTTTGCTTTAGCCTTTAAACGCTCTAATTTCTGAGAATCCATACCGCAAACAAATAGCTGTGACTGCTCTGGAAGCTCATCAATTAGCAACGACACGATACTCTCATAATGCTTTGCCGCTTGTTCATGTTGATTTGGGGTGTCAATAACAAGCGGGCATAGAACGTGGTTTCCGAACTTATGAATAAGGTTGTACACGCTAATATAATAAGCAAGCATTGCTCTTGTCGATTCTGCGGCACCACCGCTTTCTGCAACTTTTGCGTGGTTCTCTGGAGACTTAATTGAGCTCGTGTTAACACCAAATGCTTTTAGCTTGGAAAGATATCTCGGGAAGTACTCCTGAAAAGCCTCCTTAACTATTTTTCTGCTTTCCTTCGACGCGTTTGTTCGTTCTTTAACCAACAACTTTTCATCTACATCTAGCTGATGTAAAGATTCGATTTTTAAACTTCGATTAGCTTCAACCTTCTTTCTTACCGATTTAGATGAAATCGCATCAAGAACAGAAGACAATGATCGATTACTATCCTTCTCTGATGAGTACTTCTCATCTAATTGATCTATCTTCTCTCTCACCGATTTAAAGGCAGAGTCCTTAGCCAATATATCTTCTTCTAGGTGCGCCAAATCAGATTGAAACCTTCTAATAATCTCTTCAGCTTGATTTCTATCCTGAAACAATGAGAACCTATTTACTATCGAATTGTCATGAACTACGCCGCATGTGGGGCATTCAATATCCTCATCTAAACATTCGGCAAATTCATAGTCCGCAACAACATCCTCCAGCGATTGTTTAGCTATGACAATTTGTGATTCTACATGGGCTTGCTCTGCCCGTAGGTTTGCCAGCTCTTCAAAAAGAATCTCTTGTTGAAAGTGCAGATCCATTACATCGATACTTATTTCTTTTTCTATTTCATCTAGCTCTACTTCTTCTATAACTATGCCGCTATTGGCTGAAAACTCACTTACTACAGAAATTGCGGTATCAAAACGGTCTATTTCTTTATTAGTATCTGCCATCTCAATTTTTTTTGAGCATATTTCTTTTGTTTTGTCGAAATATTCCTTTCCAATCATTCCTGTATGGTAAGGTATTACGGTCTTTTTCCAGCTTGGGAACTGACCAAGATTATTGAAGCTAGACCAAGCATTCGCCCAGCTTTGCTTTTGGTCTATATAAAATGGTAAAAAATAGTAGGCAGGTGGTGGCGTTACTAATTCATCTTTATCTCGGACGGCCAGCAAAGCGTCAAACTCGAACAATGCCATGATCTCGACTGAGAAATCACCACCTGTCGCAGTGTACACTTTATACTTACCTTCATGGTTCTTAAGAATAAATCGCTTTCCATGCCTAGCAATCTGATAGCGCTTACCTTTCACCTCAAAATCTAAAATCACACGACAATCTAGCGACTTCCAGTTGTCATCAAACTGAGGTTCACATCCAAAGCACCAAAATATATTTTTTACTAGAGAAGATTTACCTACACTATTTTTTTGTTTTGATAGTATTAAGTTGTAGCTCTTTGAGAAGTCGAACTGGGCCGCTTTCTTGGCTGTCTTGCTTAATATTGTCAGTCGATTGAAGTACATTTCTTTCATTAGTTCGCTCCCTCAAACTTCTAATTAATTTCTTATAATCAAACTTAATGTCGCTCATATTTCAACACCCTCTAAAAGTTCATATAAAAAAGCGCCTGTTAGATCTTCTTGGGTTTGAAAAAACCCCAATGTTTTTTCACTTAACTCTTTTTTCACATCTACTTCTAATTCAAGTGCATTAGTATGCTTTTCAGCATGGTTTTCAATGCATCTGACAATATCGTTTGAAACTTCCTTTATAATTAAATCTCTGCTTGAAATTTTTCTCGTATAGTATCTATTAAATCCACTAACAACTTTTCTTCTAGCTAAAGAATTCAATGAATACTCATCATTAAGGATTTGAATCAACTCAGAGACTATATTCTCATCTGGCTTGCGGCTGACATATTGCTCGATAACATCTGATAATTGCCCACTTGTTATGGCTTTTCTTTTAAGAGCGTCATTCCAATTTTTATAGTCAAAGCTATTCTCCCCTTTTCTGTTTAGATCTCGTATTACACATTCATATATAGAGTTGGCATCGTATTTCAGTCCGGGAGCTATCTTGCTTATTAACGAGCTAATTTTTCCTTCAACAACAAGATCAAAACCTTTTTCAGGCAAAGAAGGTATAACAAAAGCCAACTTAGGAATAAAATTTTCGGTTCCAGATATATTTGATATGGCATCTTCTATCTTTTTAACTTCTTCATCGCTTAGTTCGCCAGAGTCAATTACTTCGAAACAATATCCTTCTTTATGGATATTAAAGCTGTAACCTCCAGTTGAAACAAAATTGACTTTAGATATTTTCTGAGAATAAGACTTATCACAACAACTCTCGGCTAGCTTCTCAATTAAGGACTTAGACTCACCCTTGGAGACGCTGGTCAGGCTATGAATTGTATGTTTCTTGGATGTTTCTTTGACTTGATTCAGTTCAAATGTTGTTTTGCTAACATCAAGTGAGTCAGCAATAGTAACGTCTTCGTGCTCTTCAATAAAAAGAGCAAACTCATTTCCAGCCTCATGCTCATCTAAGATGCGGCAGAATGCCCAATGATATTGATAGTTGTACTTTCGGAATGTATCACTGCCTGACTTTTCCCTTTTCGGCTCAAGCCCCAGAGGATTAGCTTGATTCAAATTATCAACATCCATTTCCAATCCTTTTTAATATTCACTAAAGCCGACTAGGCGTATAACATTTTAATAGTGCGCAAATCGCGTATATTTCTACCAAACATCT
>CETM01149357.1_pt1 | contig 18805 bp, 17 predicted proteins | sample 361451 | NCBI WGS metagenome assembly CETM01 (sample SAMEA2622690, study PRJEB7988) | marine metagenome | isolation source: saline water (ENVO:00002010), including
TATTTTTTTCATTGAATAGTCAGATACATTTTTTGGTTTATCAGAAGCACCATAGCCACGTATGTCCGGAGCAATTACTTTAAATCCCTTTTCAGAAAAAAATTTAATCTGATGTCTCCAGCTATAAAAACTTTCAGGCCAACCATGTATAAATAAAATTGGTGTGCCTGATCCTTGAATTACTGTATTGATATTTATATCATTGGTAGGAATTTTTATTTGGTTAAATTGCATAATTTTTAATATCTCAATATTTTAAAAAACGAATCCTGATAATAATCTTATAGAAATGTTTTTATTCAAAAATATCACACTTTGTTTTGTAATTTTATTAATTAGTTGTACATCAAATAATTCGATTCAAAAATACAAAACTAATAATAATTCGTTTTATGGCGGTATTTATAAAATTGGGGATCCATACCTTATTGATGGAAAAATATACTATCCCTCTGAAAATAAGGATTATGATGAAATTGGAATAGCATCATGGTATGGAGAAGAATTTCATGGCAAACTTACAGCAAATGGCGAAACATTTAATATGTATAAAGTAAGCGCAGCTCATAAAACATTGCCTTTACCCTCCAAGGTAAAAGTCACAAATCTAGATAATAATAAATCTTTGATAATGAGAGTTAACGACAGAGGACCTTTTGCGAAAGATAGGATTATAGATTTGTCAATGAGAGCAGCAGATTTATTGGGGTTTAAAAAAAAGGGGACACAAAAGGTGAGGGTGCAATATTTCTCTTCGACAAACATATATAGTAAAGATGGAAATGTAATTTCTAAAAAAAATTACTTAAATCAAGAAAATAACTATGAAAATTTCAATACTAAAGGATTATATTCAATTGTTATTGGCAGCTTTACCAATGCTGAAAACATAAATAAAATTAAAGAAAAATTAAAGAATTTTAAAAAATTAAGCATAGAAAAGAAAGAGGTAAATAATACTATTTTTTATAAAATATTTATTGGACCGTATTATCGAAAAGATTATGTTATTAAACTTCAGGAAACGGTTGAGTTCTTGGGTTTGAAAGATACAAAAATTGTAAAAAATGAGAATTAAACTAAATTTCTTTTTAATGTGTTTGTTGATTATTTTTAATGGTCAAACTTTATTTTCTTTTGATACATCAGCAGAAAACGCGCTTTTAATTGATTTTAATACTGATCAAATCTTGTATTCAAAAAATGAAGATAAAAAGATTTATCCTGCATCAATGTCAAAATTGATGACACTATACATATTATTTGACTCATTAGAGAGAGGTATTGTCTCTCTCGAAGATAAATTTATTGTTTCAAAAAAAGCATATCAAAAAGAGGGATCCACAATTTATGCTGAATTAGGAACAGAAATATCTGTTCAGAATTTAATAAGGGGTATTGTTGTTTCTTCAGGAAATGACGCTTGCGTTATTGTCGCTGAGGCGCTTGCTGGATCTGAGAATAATTTTGCTAGTCAAATGAATTTCTATGCTGAAGAAATGGGTCTAAAAAATTCTAGTTTTAAAAATTCATCTGGTCTTCACAATGAAGATCATTATTCAACAGCTGAGGATATAGTTAAGTTAGCTAAATTACTAATTAGAGATTTCCCTGATTATTACACCTATTTTGCTGAAAGATCTTTTACATGGAATAATATTACTCAATACAATAGAAATAATATTTTAAGTTTAAGTATTGGAGTTGATGGTTTGAAGACCGGATATACCAGTAAATCAGGATATGGCATAATTGTTTCATCAGAAAAAAATGGCAGAAGGCTAGTAGGACTAGTCGCAGGTTTAAATAGTGTTGATAATAGAACTAATGAAATATCTAGATTGATAAATTATGGGTATAGGGGATTTAAAAGTTATTCTATCTTCAAAAAAAATCAAATAATAGATTATATTAAAGTTTGGAAGGGAAAAAAGGATAACTTATCAATAATAATTCCCAATGATGTAGACTTGTTGCTTGATATACCTGGAAGACGTGGAATTAAGGTTGAATACAAATATAATGAACCAATATATGCACCAATTTTTAAAGGTGATGTTGTAGGAAGCTTAGATATAATCATTCAAGGAAGAAAAAACATTAAATTAGATTTATTGGCTGGTGAAGATGTTAGTCATGTAAATTTTTTAAATAGTTTTGTAAGATCTTTGGATTATCTTTTATATAAAAATGAATAATTTATTTATAACTTTTGAAGGAGGAGAGGGCTCAGGAAAATCAACTCAAGTTAGTTTGTTGAAGGATTATTTTGATAGCCAAAATATAAACACGATTAAAACTAGAGAGCCCGGAGGAACTCCATCTGCTGAAATATTAAGAGATTTACTCACGAGAGGTAAAGTAGACAAGTGGACAGCTATGTCTGAAGCTCTTTTAATGTGGGCTGCAAGATATGAGCATTTAGACAATGTTATTAATCCAGCCCTCAAGGAAGGAAAAAATGTAATCTGCGATAGATTTTATGATTCAACATACGCTTATCAAGGAGTTGCACATAATTTGGGTCTTAATCGGATGAAAAAATTAAAAGAATTAATAATAGGAGATATCGAGCCAGATTTGACTTTTGTTTTAGATATTGATCCTAAAATTGGTCTTAAGCGATCACTTGAAAGATCTAATTTAGAAAATAGATTTGAAAGTTTTGACATGAGTTTTCATAATAATATAAGAAATGCATTTTTAAGCATTGCTGAACAAAATAAAGATCGTTGTGTTGTAATTGATGCTTCATTAAGTGAGCAAGAAATTTATAGGATTATAGTAAGTAAAATTACTCAATTAATTTCAGATAAATAAAGGAGTCACTAGATTGTTCAATTCTGCGAGAGAAACATATAATTTTTTTGGAAATGAGAATATTGAAAAATTTATGCTGAAATCGATAAATTCAAGGAAATTACATCATGCATATCTATTTACTGGAGCGAAAGGTTTAGGAAAAGCAACATTTGCTTATCGTGTTTCAAAGTATATTTTATCTAACTCTTTACAAGATAACATGAATGTAGATAGATCAGAAAAAGTTGATAAGTTAATTAGGAAAAATAGTCATCCTGATTTTATGGTGCTTTCAAAAGATATAGATAATGAAAAGTCTGTGATAGAGATTAATCAGGTAAGAGAATGTATAAGTTTTTTTAATCATACCCCAATTTTGGGGCGTTATAAGATATGTATTATAGACTCCCTTGACGATATGAATACTAATGGAGCAAATGCTCTTTTAAAAATACTTGAAGAACCACAAGAAAATAGCATTTTTTTTATTATTTCTCACTGTAAAGAGACAGTATTACCAACTATAAAATCTAGATGTTTAAATTTACGCTTCAATAAATTTTCTAATACTGAAATTAAAGGCTTTTTAGAAAATAATGCAATCGACGGGATATATGATTTAAATGAAATCATTGAGCTATCAAATGGAAGCATTGGTAGAGCAATAGATCTCATAAATGAAGATGCTCAAGAAATTATTTTAAATGTTAAAAATTTATTCGCCCAATCTTATGATGAAGATATATATAAATTAGAAAATTTTCTCAGAAAATCACCTAATATTGATTTATTTTTTGAATTATCAATTTCAATGATAGATAAATTAATAAAAGAATTTGTTTTAAATAAAGGTAATCAAGAAAATGAAAAGATACATGAATTATTTTCTATGCGAGCAGATATTCAAAAAATCTACCATGAAGGAAAAAAATATAAAAATTTAAAAACCCATATGATTTTAGACTTAATTTTATTAATTAAGAAATCATATTATCATTGAGAAATTAAATGGTTAAGCCTTTTTACATAAGTACTGCAATATCTTACACAAATGGCCCTCCGCATATTGGCCATGCCTATGAGGTTATCGCTGCGGATGTGATTGCAAGATTTAAAAGATTAGATGGCAACGATGTTTTTTTCTTAACTGGCACGGATGAACATGGTTTAAAAGTCCAACAAAAAGCAAAAGAATTAAGCGTGGACCCTAAAGATTATGTCGATGAAATATCCAATCAATTTATCAAATTATCTAAATCCTTAAACTGCTCAATTAATGATTTTATAAGAACAACTGATGAAAAGCATATAAAAAATGTAAAATCAATCTGGAAAATTATTTCTGATAAAGGTGATATTTACCTCGATCAATATTCAGGATGGTACTCAATAACTGATGAAGCTTTTTATAGTGAGGAAGAATTAATTAAAAACGATAATGATATATTCTTATCTCCTAATGGAAACAAAGTTGAATGGGTTGATGAAGAAAGTTATTTTTTCAAATTATCTAAATATGAAAGTAAATTATTAGAGCTTTATGAAAAAAATGAAGAGTTTATTCTTCCAAACTCTAGAATGAATGAAATTAAAAATTTTGTAAAATCGGGACTTAAAGATATTTCTATCTCAAGAAAAAATATTTCTTGGGGAATACCTGTTGAAGAAAATAAAGATCATTCTATATATGTTTGGCTTGATGCACTGACAAATTATATTTCCGCGCTTGATTGGTGTGAAAACGATGAATTATATCGGAGATTTTGGCCAGCTGATATCCATTTAATTGGTAAAGATATAACAAGATTTCATGCTGTCTATTGGCCGGCATTTCTTTTATCAGCTGGAATAAAAATACCGAAAATGATTTTTTCACACGGCTTTCTTTTAAATAAAGGTGAAAAAATATCTAAGAGTATAGGAAATACAGTTGATCCATTTGAATTAATTGATCTTTATGGAGTAGATCAACTCAGGTTTTATTTGCTCTCAACCACTCCATTTGGAAATGATGGTAATTACAGTCACGAATTAATAACAAATCACTCCAATGCTTTGCTATCAAATGATTTAGGAAATTTATCTCAAAGGTGCCTTAAAATGGTTTATTCAAAATGTAATGGAAAAATTCCTAACAAAAGCGATCTTATTTCAGAAGATAAGATTTTGTTGGATAATGCTTATCAGCTATATGATTATTCATTAAATTTTATGAAAAAGTATCAAATACATGCTTATTTAAATTCTGTTTTTGATGTTATTACTGCTACAAATAAATATTTTAGTGATCAAAAGCCCTGGGAATTGGAAAAAGAAAACCCCGAAAGAATGAGAACTATTTTGTGGGTTACTTGTGAGGTACTAAGAGTCGTTTCAATATTATTGCAGCCAGTTTTAATTGACGGATCAAAAAAACTTCTTGATTTTTTAAATGTTAATTTAAAAGAGAGATCTTTTAGTCATTTAACCTCTCAATTTTCACTTACATCTGGAGTTGATATCAATGAACCAAATGTTATTTTTCCAAAAATTGATCAATAAATGTAGATGGTGACAAAAAATAATTTGTGTTGTATGAAGGCAACATATTAGGAGGCATATTTTGGATAAATTTTTGGTTATAGATTTAGAAATGGACTTAAGATCTGCTAGAGCAGATTTTGAAAGAAAATATATTATAGCTCAAATAAATAATTTTAATGGTAATATTAGTAAAACAGCAAAGTTTATCGGTATGGATAGATCTGCATTACACAGAAAATTAAATGATTTAAATATTATGCCTAAGAAAAGATTACTGAATGCAGTTAATAAGTGATTAAAACATAATTGGAAGATAAATGAAAATTGTTATTTGTGGCGCTGGTTTAAGTGGTAGAGCTATAGCAGAAAAATTATCTGAAATAGGTAATGAAGTTACTATAATCGACTCTTCAAAAAGACTCATCGAGAAATTGGGGAATAAATTAGATATAAGAGGAATCGTTGGACATGGTGCGCATCCAGATATTTTAGGGGAAGCCGGAGCTGCAGATGCAGAGATGTTAATTGCCGTTACACCTTCAGATGAAATAAACATGATGGCCTGTCAAGTTGCTCATTCGTTATTTGAAGTCCCTAAAAGAATTGCAAGGGTTAGAGACAAATCATATTTAAATCCTTCTTACCAGGATTTATTTACTAGTTCAAATCTGCCTGTTAATATAATTATATCTCCCGAGAAAGAAGTTGCTAAATCAGTTTTCAGAAGATTTGAACTACCTGGAGCTTTTGAGAATGTTCCTTTTGGCGATAACAACTTGAGATTTTTAGGTTTAAAAATATCCGATGATTGTCCAATAAAAAATACTGAGATAGGGGCTTTGACCGATTTATTCCCTGATTTAAACACAGTTATTGTTGGCTTAAATAGGAATGGTAAGATTTTAACCCCCAAGTTTGATGATAAAATATTAGAAAATGATTTAGCCTATTTAATATGCCCAAGTAAATTTGCTGAGAGAACTCTCTCTATTTTTGGTAATCAAAATGAGCAGGCAAGAAGGATTGTTTTGGTTGGTGGCGGTTCAATAGGTACGGAAGTAGGAAAATTAATTGAAAATAATATTGATAATATTTCTCTACGTATAATAGAGTTAGATTTGAATACTGCAGATAAACTATCAGAACAATTTGATAAAAGTTTTGTTATCCTTGGTTCAGGAATGGATAAAGATATTTTAAATGAGGCTGAAATTTCCACTGCAGATATTTTAATTAGTCTAACAAATAGTGACGAAACAAATTTTATTTCAGCTGCCTTTGCAAAAAGTGATGGTTGTGAGAGAGTTTTAGCGCTTCTCAATAATAAAGATTTTCAAGGTCTTATTCGGTCAGTAGATATTGGTGATTTTTTAGATCCTAAGGCTATAACAGTATCATCAATATTAAGACATGTAAGAAGAGGTCATATACGTAATATTTATACTCTCTCAGATGGCACAGCTGAGATAATTGAAGGAGAAGTTTCATCATCATCCGAATTAATTGGCCCAAATATTGAAGAGCTTCACTTAGCAAGTGGATTAAGAATAGGTGGAATTTTAAGAGATAAAAAGATAATAATGCCCAGAGGAGATACTAAAATAAAAGAGGGTGATTATGTTACAATTTTTGCAATTCCCGACAAGATCCATGAAGTAGAACAGCTTTTTAGGGTAAGCGCGAGCTACTATTAGTATTATTTTTATAAATAATTTTCATTTAAAATATTAATTATATAATTATGATAGCTCATTATATATTTAATTTATGTTAGATAAAACCTCAGAAAACTTAGTTAATCTTGATGAAGATAGCTTTATCGGCGACTTAATTAATAATAGAAAATTGGTAACGATTTTTTTGATCAGTGGGATTAAGCTTGAAGGAACAATCACCTCTTTTGACTCTAGTACAGTTACGCTTAAAGGCTCTAACAACATACAATTGGTCTATAAACATGCAATATCAACTATCTTGCCCGTTTAATTTGATCTTTTGCATCAACCCATAATTTTTCTAAATCCTCTAAATTGGTTTCATTGAAATTCTGCCCTAGCTTTGAAAGTTCCTGTTCGATATAATTAATGCGGTCAGAAAATTTCTTATTTGTTAATCTTATAGCATTTTCAGGGTCAATTTTTAATTTCCTTGATAGATTTATAACGGAGAAAATTAAATCTCCAATTTCTTCCTCAATCTCATGATAATTATCTTTAGACATAGCATTTTCAAGTTCCTTTTTTTCTTCATTTATTTTTTCGAGAACATCGACATCCTTCTTCCAATCAAAACCATTTTCAGCAGCTCTTTTTTGTAATTTTAAAGACCTACTCACTGCTGGTAGTGACTTGGGTATATCATCAAACATACCATTACTACCCTTGTTGATTCTCTCTTTTTGTTTAATTTCAATCCAATTTTTTTCTATTTGTTTTAATGATTTTGTTTTTATATCATTATTAAATACATGTGGGTGTCTTCTTATCATTTTTTTAGATAAATTATTAATTACATCATTAATATTAAAATTTCCTTTCTCACTATTAATTTCTGCATGAAATATAACTTGAAAAAACAAATCACCTAATTCTTCACATAAACCTTGGGTGTCATTATTTTCTATCGTATCAACAACTTCATAAGCTTCCTCGATACAATATTTTCTTATGCTAAAAGAGTCCTGCGATTTATCCCATTCACAACCATTTTCTGGATCTCTCAATGAAGCCATAATTTCAAGAAGATTTAAAAAAGACTCACTAATGTCGTTATTTTTTTTTTCCATTACCCTTCCTTATTTAACTTTTATTATTATGTTTTATTTTTATCTAATTAAATACTTTATAAAGTGATATATTTACAACATTATTAAATTGACAAGAAATACACAAAAATGCTATTATCTAATTGATTTTTAATAATAACTTTAGGGGATCATATGCTATTTTTTAAAAAATTCAATAGGGTAATATTTACTCTAATTTTTTCTGTTTTAGTTAGTTTTTCTTTTCAATCATTTGCTCAGAACGAGGTTGAAGAAGTTGAAGAAATTATAGTAACAGGCTCAAGAATTAAGACTACAGCAACGGATAGTTTCTCGCCTGTTTCTATTGTTGATCAAGAGGATATACTTTTATCAGGTAAGATATCTATAGGTGAGGTATTACTTGAACTTCCTGGTCAGGGTTCAGGAATAAATAGAAATTATAATAATGGCGGTGATGGCTCAGTAAGAATCGATTTTAGGAATCTTGGATCAGAAAGAACACTTGTTCTTGTTGATGGAAGAAGATGGATCAATAGTGGTGAAGGGGCAAATGGTTCGGTTGATATTAATTCTATTCCTACAGCTGCTGTTGAAAGAGTGGAGGTTCTTAAAGATGGTGCATCATCAATTTATGGTTCTGATGCGATAGGTGCAGTTGTAAATATTATTACCAAGGATTCATATGACGGATTAGATGTATCCTTTCAAAGGGGAGAATATTTTGATGGTGGAGGATTAGCTGATAATTTTTCAATAAGTATGGGCTCAACTTTTGAGGGAGGATCTTTCATAATGGGTGCGTCTTATGTTGATGTTCATGAGTTAGGTAATGGAGAAAGAGCAGAAACAGCTGCAAGACCAAGTTTTGGAGGTTCTTCAGGGACACCTCAAGGTCGTCTTGCTTATGGAGATGTTGTTCCTGGGTGCAGTAATTTTCAACCTAAAGAAGGCACTTCAGGTTCATCACCAGGTGATTTTAGATGCTGGACAAGTCCTGATGATCGTTTTAATTACAATCCTTATAATTATGTTGAAACACCAAACGAAAGAAAGAATTTCTATGCTAAAGGAACATTTGATATAGCTGAGAATACTTCTGTAACTTTATTTGGTGTATATCAAAATAGAGTTTCTGATCAATTGTTAGCTCCTATGCCTCTATTTTATGGTTTTGGTGATTTTGGAGGAAGTGAGGGTATATCCAGGAATAATCCATATAACCCTTTTGGCATAGAATTTTGTGATTTAACTGGTTTATCTGTTGAGGATAAAGTTTGTAATGACGAGAATTATCCAGATGGGTATGCTACAGGCTGGTTGGGAAGAAGATTACTTGAGGCAGGTAATAGGAATTATATTCAAGATACTGAAACTTACAGAATTTCATTAGGTCTTGAAACCAAGGTAGCTGATTGGGATGTATCTGCATATTTTATATGGGCTCAAAATAAAAATGTAACAACAACTGCTGGTCTTTTAAATACTGGCAATATTAAAAAAGCTCTTAGTGGAGATGCATGTAAAGGAAATTGTGTACCCCTTAATCTTTTTGGCGGACAAGGATCTGATAGTAAGTACCTAGGTGAAGGATTGTGGTCTGGTTCGGGATCTATCACTCCTGAGATGGTTGATTATATTACCTTCCTAGCGCATGATACTGGTGAAAATGAAATGAAAAATTTTGGTTTCGATGTAGCTGGAGAAATTGCACAATTACCTGCTGGACCAGTTGGCCTAGCTTTTGGATTTGAACATCGAAAAGAAGAGGGTAGTTTTGAACCTGATGCATTTATTGCTGCTGGTCTATCTTCTGGTAATGCAGCGAGCCCAGTAAAAGGTGAGTTTGAGGTAGATGAAGCTTTTCTGGAACTAGCAATACCAGTTGTTGATAATTTTGATCTTAGCGCATCAGTAAGATACTCGGATTATTCATCATTTGGTGAAACAACTAATGCAAAATACGGTTTGACATATACTCCAAATGATATTGTTACTTTTAGAGCTACTTTTGCTGAAGGATTTAGGGCTCCCTCAATAAGTAATCTATATAGTGGAAATAATGATTCTTACCCTGAAATTCAGGATCCATGTGATGTTAATGCAGCTAACTTTACTGGAAACGCTGATGGAACTCAATCTGGACAATGCCTAAATGATGGAGTGCCTACAGGATTTACTCAACCTAACACTCAAATAAGAACTACTGTCGGCGGCAATCAAGATGTTCAGCCTGAAGAGTCAGAGGGTATTAATATTGGTGTTATATTAGCACCGGTCGAGGGTTTAAAAATTTATGCAGATTATTATGAAGTTGAAATAACTAATACTATTTCAACTATTGGTTCTCAGCTTATTATGAACGGCTGTTATGTTGAAAATAACCAAGCTTATTGCGCCTTAATTGATCGGCTGGCAACTGGGTTTGTTAAAGACCTAAGAAACACAACTAATAATATTGGTATGATTGAAACATCTGGCTTTGAGATAGCAGCCACTTATGATTGGTCAGATGATTTTGGGAATTGGAGATTGTCAACAGAAATAAATGTTCTTGATTCATATGATGTAACGAAGGCGGATGGCTCTATAGAGCATTATGCTGGTTATGCGTCAGGTAATCTTAGAGCGCAATTTAAAGAATTAAAAGGAAATCTTGGTCTTATCTGGAATCGTGATGTAGTAACTGTTTCTTTGTCTGGACAATACCATGGAGAAGTTGATGGTGTTGCTGGTCAAGTTCCAAGAACTTCAGGGGATGGATCTTATCTGGATGGAGATGATATTAGAAAACTTGGTGATACATGGTATTGGGATGCCCAAGCATCATATATATTTGAAAATATTAACTCTACTCTTACTGTAGGTATAGATAATCTTTTAGATGAAGATCCGCCTTATTTTCCGGAATCATTTGCTAATGATTTTGATCCATCTTATAGAACTTGGGGTTCACAATTCTGGTATGTAAGGATAGCCTCTCAGTTTTAATTTAACATAAAGGAAAACAATTATTAAAATATATGCCTTAATCTATTTTTTTAGGTCTTAAAAATCTCGTTGGATGGTATGCCGCATAATTTGTTTGCCAGCCAATAATATTTTCTTTTACTAGCCATCTACTTATCCCAAAAAAGATAGGTGCAAAAGGCATATCATTTAATAAAATGATTTCAGCTTTTTTAAGTTTTTTTGCTCTTTCTGTAATATTTAATTCCGATAAAGCATTATCCACTAAAGCGTCGAAAACTGGATTATTATAATTGCCATAATTTAAAGGTCCTGATGATTGTTGAAATAAGAACAAGAAATTTGATGCATCGTTAAAATCAGCTATCCATCCAGCATCCCCAACTTGAAAATCACCAGTTCTTAGGTAGTTGTATAGAACCTTTGGCTCTGAACCTTCAAGCTCAACATTAATACCAGAATTTCTCAACATAGATTGTATTGCAACCATATGTTTTTTTTGATCACCACCTTGTCTGTACTTAAGAGTGAAAGTGAGTGGATTTTTATCGTCATAACCACTTTCTTTAAGGAGATCTCTAGCTACTAAATATCTCTCTTGCTGCGTAAGCTTTCTTTCTTCTATTAATTCTTCATAATTATAGTTATCAATTCCTTTGGGAACTAGAGACCATGCAATTGTCTCATTAAAATCTCTGATTTTATTTACAATTACATCTCTATCAATTGATAAAGAAACTGCTCTTCTGATTTTTGGATCATCGAATGGTTTTGACTGTGTATTAAAAATTAAATATGTAACAACTAATATATTGTCTAACCTAATATTTTCAGACATATTTTTTTTTAGCCATGAAGTCTTATTTTCTGGAAAACCGCTATTAATATCTAATTCTCCGGCCCTGAACCTTCTCAAGGCGGTTTCATTATCTTCTGTGGGGTAATATTTTACTTCGTCATACCAAACATTATCATTATCATAAAATAAGGTGTTTCTTTCTAATAAAATATGATCGTGTGCCCTCCAATTGATAAGTTTATAAGGTCCGTTAGTTACTATATTTTTAGGTTTAATCCATTCTTTTCCATATTTATTAATAATATGGGTTGGAATTGGATAGGTGGTATAATGAGTTAAAAGTTCTTCAAAATAAGGCGCTGGATATTTAAGTGTGATTTCTAAAGTAAAATCATCAAGTTTTTTTACCCCCAGTTTATCTGGTGGAAGAGCTCCTGAATTAACTTCGAAACCATTTTTTATTAGGTACAATAAAGATCCATATTGTGAGGCAGTTATTGGATTTAATACTCTTCTAAATCCGTTAACATAGTCTTCAGCAGTTACATTTACTCCATCGGACCAGTAATGGTCATGCCTAAGATTGAATATATATTTTAGACCGCTCTGACTTTTAGTATAACTCTTCACAGACCCTTTAATTGAGGAGCCATCTTTTCCTTTAGTAAATAAGCCAACAAATATATCATTTATGATGCTGCCTTCCCAATGACCAGTTGCCAAATGTGGATCAAGTGTATCTGGTTCTGCACCATTACCTCTATTAAGAGTTTTATCGTTAGCAAAGAGACCAAGAGGCACTGAAAGAATTAGTGATAAAATAAAAAACAAATTAACAATATTATATTTAGTTTTCATCAACCTTATCCATAATTACTTTTGCCTTTCTTCTAGAATATACTTGAAAACCATTTTTTTGATAAAAAATCAATGCATTTGGATGATCTAAAGAATTTGTTTGAAGAACTAAGGGCTTTATATCCAATTTTTCTGCTCTTTTAATAGCAAAATTTAATAATTTCTTCCCATACCCCTTGCCAATATATTTTTCAATTAACCCAAGATGCACAATCTTGATTTCATCTTGTGATCTGTAATCAATCTCAAGGAAACCTATTGTTTTCTTTTTCTTTTTCATTAAATAAATTTCCACAGAATTATTGTGTATTATATTTAACAACTCAGTTTCACTAATTTTTAATCTTCCAATCCAATTATATTTATATCCAACAGACTTATAAATTTTTTTATAATCATTAATAGGTATCTTGTTTTCTCTGACAATTAGGATATCATCATCTAAAAGCTTATCTTTTAAAATTCCATCATCTTTATATTTAAGCCAAGTAACAGTCGTATTTATTAATTGATTAGTCATATTTAATTTAGTTTATATATAATATTAATATTATTATTATCTATAAAATATAAATTAAAGGAGATTAATTTGATAATACTAAGTGTAGCAATTGGCGGCGCAATTGGTTCGTTATTAAGGTATTATATTAGCACTATAAGCTTTTTATCAAATTCAATTTTTCCCTTCTCTACATTTTTGGTAAATATATCTGGCTCTTTTATAATCGGAGTATTATTTTTTTTATTAAAAGATACAAATAATGATTTATTAAAATCTTTTTTGACGGTTGGTTTTTTGGGGGGTTTTACAACTTTTTCAGCTTTTTCAGGTGATGTTTTAGAGTTATTTCACAACGATCAGCATTTAATTTCTATAATATACATTTGTGGATCGGTCACAATTTCACTATTAGCTGTTTATTTAGGGTTTTGGATAACAAAAATAACAAATTAATGAATGATTTCGATGTCTATAATATTTCTGAAGAGTATTCGTCAGTTCGACTTGATAGATGGATAAAAATAATTTACCCAACTTTTCGTCAAAATGAGATTGAAGTTGCATTAAGAAAAAAGAAAATAAAAGTTAATCAAAAAAAAGTTAAATCAAATTATCGACTTCAATTAAATGATAGAGTATTTGTTGATTTTAAATACAGAAAACTTAAGGAAGAAGTAAGACATCAATTCCATTCTGTTTCCAGAAAGGAAATCGAAAAAATGACTATCTTTCAAGATGACGAGCTTCTAATACTTAATAAACCCTCTGGTATAGCAGTGCAGGGAGGAACAAAAATTAAAAAGAATATCGATGATTTATTAAAATCATCATTCAAATCAATGAAAAGTAGGTTAGTGCATAGAATAGATAAAGAAACTTCGGGGATATTAATTATTGCTCTCAACAGAAAAATTGCTGATCATCTATCTGTTCTATTTAGAGAAAAGAAAATTACTAAAAAATATTGGGCGCTTAATGTTGGCAATATAAAAAAAGGTGAAGGTATTATTAATAAAAAAATCAAAAAGAAAAACTCAGATAACTATTATGAAGCATTAACAGAATATAATAACTATATGAAAATAAATGATAATTTAAACTTTATAATTTTTAAACCTATAACTGGAAGAAATCATCAAATTCGCATACATTCGAAAGAATTAGGAATTCCAATTTTAGGTGATAAGAGGTACGGTAATGTTGACGATAGTGAAAAATTGCACCTACATAGCCGAAGTGTTGAGTTCTATCATCCAAATGGAAATAAAATGTTTTTTGAGGCGGAGCTTCCAAAACATATGAAAGAAAAATGGAAAAAATACGATCTTCCTTTTGAAGTGAACATATAATTTATTGAGGAAAGCATATGGAAGACATCATAAAAGAACTAGAAAAAAGAAGAGAGCAGGCAAAACTTGGTGGAGGTAAGGAAAGAATAGATGCGCAACATTCTAAAGGAAAGTTAACTGCAAGGGAAAGAATCGAACTTCTTCTGGATGATGATTCTTTTGAAGAATACGATATGTTTGTTGAGCATAGCAGCACTGACTTTGGAATGGAAAGAAATAAAATACCTGGTGATGGAGTGGTTATTGGTTCTGGACAAATAAATGGAAGACTTGTTTTTTTGTATGTTAAAGATTTTACAGTTTTTGGTGGATCTTTATCATTAGCTCATTCTAAGAAAATCAATAAAATCCAAGACATGGCATTAAAAAATAATGCGCCCCTGATAGGCGTTCTTGACGCTGGTGGTGCAAGAATTCAAGAAGGAATAGACTCTTTGGGTGGCTATTCAGAAGTTTTTCAAAGAAATGTTCTTGCTTCAGGGGTTATCCCGCAAATTTCCCTAATTATGGGTCCTTGTGCGGGCGGTGATGTTTATTCTCCTGCCTTGACCGATTTTATTTTTATGGTCAGAGATACTTCATACATGTTTGTTACAGGTCCTGATGTTGTTAAAACGGTAACAAATGAAGAAGTTACTGCAGATGAATTAGGTGGTGCAGAGGTTCACACAACCAAATCATCTGTTGCTGACGGAGCTTATGACAACGATATTGCTATGCTTTCGGAGATTAGAAGATTTGTTGATTTTCTTCCTTCAAGTAATATTCAGTCAGCCCCAATAAGAAAAACCTCTGACAAGATATCAAGATCAGAACCAAGCTTGGATTACCTCATACCTGAAAATTCTAATACACCTTATGATATTAAAGAATTTATAATTAAATCAGTCGATGAAGGTGATTTTTTTGAAATTCAACCTAATTTTGCAAAAAATATTGTTGTTGGTTTTGGAAGAATTGATGGGTATTCAGTAGGGTATGTAGGAAACCAACCAATGAATTTAGCTGGTGTACTGGACTCAGACGCTAGTAGAAAAGCAGCGAGATTTGTTCGATTTTGTGACTCATTTTCAATTCCTATAGTGACTTTTGTTGATGTTCCAGGCTTTTTGCCCGGTACCGATCAAGAATACGGAGGTTTAATAAAGAATGGAGCCAAACTTTTATATGCTTATGCAGAAGCGACAGTTCCAAAGGTAACAATAATTACCAGAAAAGCATATGGAGGAGCTTATTGTGTTATGGCCCCAAAGCATTTAAGAGGAGACATCAATTATGCTCTTCCAAGTGCAGAAATTGCCGTAATGGGCGCAAAAGGAGCAGTTGAAATTCTTTATAGAAAAGATATTGGTGATGATGAAATCATAAATAAACATACAAGTGAGTATGAAGAAAGGTTTTTAAACCCTTTTGTTGCCGCAGAGAGAGGATATATAGACGATGTTATTATGCCTAGAAATGTAAGACCCAGAATTGCCAGAGCTCTAAAACTGTTAAGAAATAAAAAATTATCAAACCCATGGAAAAAACACGACAACTTACCTTTGTGAGAAATATATGTTTAAGAAGATTTTAATCGCGAATAGAGGTGAAATTGCATGTAGAGTAATTGAAACATGCGATAAATTAGGAATTGAAACTGTTGCTGTATTCAGTGATGCTGATAGTAAAGCTCTTCATGTAATGAAGGCTAAAGAAGCTATAAATATTGGTCCGGCACCATCATCTGCGTCTTATCTAGTAGTTGAAAATATTATAAATGCTTGTAAAAAAACTGGGGCAGATGCGGTCCATCCAGGTTATGGCTTTTTGTCAGAAAATTCTGCATTTGTAAATCAACTTGAAAGAGAGGGAATTACATTTATAGGTCCGCCATCTGAACCTATTAGAGTAATGGGTGATAAAATTGAATCAAAGATTTTTGCAGAAAAATCAGATGTAAATATAATTCCAGGTCATCAAGAAATTATAAAGGATGCTCAAGAGGCATTGGAAGTATCAAAAAAAATAGGTTTTCCAGTAATGATTAAAGCTTCAGCAGGTGGTGGTGGAAAGGGAATGAGAATTGCAAAAGTTGAAGCAGATGTTGAAGATGCATTTAATTCATCAGTGAATGAAGCAAAATCAAGTTTTGGTGACGATAGAATATTTATTGAAAAATTTATTGAAAAACCTCGGCATATAGAAATTCAAATATTAGCTGATAAATATGGAAATGTTATTCACTTAGGAGAGAGAGAATGCTCTATTCAAAGAAGAAATCAAAAAATTATTGAAGAGTCACCCAGTTCATTTGTTGATCCACAACTTCGAAATGATATGGGTGAGCAGGCAAAAAGATTAGCATCAACAATAGGTTATGCTAGTGCTGGAACTGTTGAATTTATAGTGGATCAGAAGAAAAACTTTTATTTTTTAGAAATGAATACAAGATTACAGGTTGAGCATCCAGTTACAGAATTAATAACAGGAATTGATCTGGTAGAAGAAATGATAAAAATTGCAGCTGGGGAAGAGTTAAAATTAAAACAAAACGATATAAAATTTAATGGTTGGGCAATTGAATCTAGAATTTATGCTGAAGACCCAGAAAGAAATTTTATGCCTTCTACCGGAAGATTAAATTCATATATTGTGCCTGATAAAATTGAAAACATAAGAAATGATACAGGTGTTTATGAGGGCGGAGAAATATCAATCTATTACGATCCAATGATTTCAAAACTTTGCTCATATGGTAATGATAGAAATGAAGCTCTTTCAAAAATGGAAACTGCATTAAATAATCACTACATTAATGGTATTAGAAATAATATAAATTTTTTGACTGCTATTATTAGAAATGAGTATTTTATTAGAGGCGAAATCAATACTGGTTTTATTGATACTGAGTACCCTGACGGTTACAAACCTTTTGTTGATAATGATAAGTTTGCCTTATTATTTTCAATTGCTGCAACTTATTTACACACAATAGATCAATATAGATCAAGAGATCAAAAAAGGAATAATTCTATCTTTGAAAAATCTCTAGTAGCTCTTGTTGAGGACTCAATTTTTGAATTTAAAACTTATGACAGACAAGATAATCTCATTATAGAATTTAATGATGAAGTAATTTCAATAGATAGTTCATACAAACCCGGCAACCCTCTTGCGGAAATAACAATCAATGGAGAGGTCTACAATTTTAAGATAGAGCGAATAATTAATGGTTACAACATAAGTAGTTACGGTTTTTCTTCAGATATATTAATTTTATCTAAAAGGGCACATGAATTATCTAAATATATGTTAGAGAAAGATAGTCGTTCAAATGAGAAGATTGTTAAATGCCCAATGCCCGGTCTTGTTGTCTCAATCGATGTTAATGAGGGTCAGGACATAGATGTTGGCGATAAGCTATGTACAATAGAAGCCATGAAAATGGAAAATGTTATTAGGTCTGAGGTTTCAGGAAAAATAAAAAAAATTCATTGCAGTGATGGTGATAGTTTGGCTTCAGATGAAATTATTTTAGAGTTTTCTTAGACTTTAATGTGACATCAAAAACAGTACTAAAATTTTTTAGCAAAACTTGATCAAATTTTTTTATTTTATTTTTTAATCCAATTTCTTCTAAACTGGTTACATCCTTTGGATCATTACCGCATGGATTAATGCCTTTAAAGTTATCCAAATTTGGATTTAAATTTATACTTATTCCATGAAAGGTAATGCCCTTTCTGACTCTTAAACCAATTGATGATATTTTTTTTAGGTCATTTTGATCTTTAATCCAGATACCAATATGATTTTTATCAGTTACTGCATTAACACCTATATCCTCGAATGAATTGATAATCCATTTCTCAATCAAAGAAATAAATTTTCTTATGTTGTATCCTTTTTTTCTTAAATTAAGCATTAAATAAACTATTCTCTGTCCAGGACCATGATATGTATATTGTCCGCCTCTACTAGTTTTATATACTTTAAATTTATTCTTATTTAACAGGTCTTTTGGCTTTGAACTTGTTCCAGCAGTATAAATATTATCATGTTCAAGAAACCAAATAAATTCTTTGCAACGATTTTTATGAATATCCTCAATTTTTTTTTCCATAAAATTTATTGATTCAGGATAATCAATTATCTTTTTATCAAGGAAATATTCTATCTCATATTCAATCATAACTTTATTAATTTATTAATTTGTTTATTAATTTACAAATCATTATTAAGTATTGATATATTAA
>CETM01199840.1_pt1 | contig 18738 bp, 20 predicted proteins | sample 361451 | NCBI WGS metagenome assembly CETM01 (sample SAMEA2622690, study PRJEB7988) | marine metagenome | isolation source: saline water (ENVO:00002010), including
ATTTCCAAAGTTACACCAAGAAGGGTATAAATTTTTAGTTATATCCGGGATACTAACATTGATTTTATGGTCAATATCTGACTTTTTTGGTTTTGCTTTTGTCTTAATTACTATTTGGGTCTATTACTTTTTTAGAGATCCTGAGAGAGTGTGCATTGATGATGAAAATTATTTAAGTAGCCCAGCTGATGGCAGAATCTCCTCTATTCAAGAAATAAACGGACCAGTAGAACTTGGTTTAGAAAGTAAGAAATTTACAAGAGTAAGTATTTTTATGAATGTTTTCGACTGTCACGTGAATAGATCACCTGTAAATGGTGAAATTCAAGATATCTTTTATAAACCTGGAAAATTCTTAAATGCATCTTTAGATAAAGCGAGCGATGAAAACGAGAGAAATTACTTTAAATTAAAAGATAACAAGACCGGAGACTCAATTGTCGTTGTTCAGATAGCCGGCTTGATTGCCAGAAGAATTGTTACGCAAGTAGAAAAACGAAATACGGTTAAACAAGGTCAAAGAATTGGTATGATTAGATTTGGAAGTAGAGTTGATATATATTATAGCAAAAGAAAAACTTTGGTTAAAGTAGGACAAAACGTAATAGCCGGAGAAAGTTTAATTGCAAGTTTTTAAATGGAAAAAAAAAATAAATTTAAAGTCGTATCTGTAAATAAAACTAGATATATTTTGCCAAGCGTATTAACCTTGATTGGCGTTTGTCTTGGAATAAGCTCAATTAAGTTTGCAATGGATGGCAACTATAGTTTTGCAGTTTTATTTTTAATTGTTGCTGCAATCTTAGATGGTTTAGATGGAAGAGTTGCTAGATTAATTAAAGGAACTTCAGATTTTGGAAAAGAATTAGATTCATTGACTGACTTTGTTAGCTTTGGAATAGCTCCTGCATTTATAGTGTACTTTTGGGAATTAAATAAATTTGGAAAATTAGGATGGTTAATAGTTTTGTTTTTTTCTGTATGCTGTGTTTTAAGACTTGCAAGGTTTAATCTAACAAAATTTGAAAAAAAAGATGAATGGAAAAATAATTTTTTTCAAGGAATCCCATCTCCTGCAGGAGGTTGTTTAATACTTTTCCCTTTAATCTTTGAATTATCAAATTTTTCTAATTTACTCGATTTAAGAGTAATTACTCCATTCTTTATGGTTTTAGTTTCTGTACTATTAATAAGTAAAGTTCCAACATTTTCTTTTAAAAAAATTGCTATTCGTAGAAATATGACAATTTTTCTTCTTTTAGGTGTCGGTTTGTTTTTTGTGTCAATTATTCAATTTACATTTGAAACCATAACCGTGTGTTCAATAATTTATTTAATCCTAATACCTGTTGCTATTTTTAATTATAGATCAAAATTAAAGACAGCTAGCCAAATTGATATAGAAGAAGAGAACCAAGATATATTGTAGTTTTCTAAAATGGACGATAAAAGTTATCAAGATCATTTTTTTAGAAAAGCCAGAGAATTTGGCTACAGATCTAGATCAGCTTTCAAGTTAATAGAATTGGATGAAAAATTTAAATTTTTAAAAAATGGAATTAAATTATTAGATGTAGGTTCCTTTCCAGGAGGTTGGTCTCAAGTTGTAATAAAAAAAGTTAAAAATGGCAAAATTTTAGCTATAGATAAAAAAAAAATAGAAGATATTGAGGGAGTAAAATTTATAGTAGCAGATTTTTTAGAAAAAGAATCTAAAATAATTATATCTGAATATTTTAACTCAAATATTGATGTAATTTTGTCTGATATGGCCCCAAACACCACTGGAAATAAAAATTTAGACTGTATTAGAACCAACCAACTTTGCTTAGATATACTTGATTTTTCTAGGGAAATTTTAAATGAAAAAGGGATTGTAGTGTCTAAACTTTTTATGGGAGAAGATTTTGAAGAAATTAAATTCAGAGCAAAAAAATACTTTAAAAAAATCAATTTTTATAAGCCAAATTCAAGTAGAGATGAGTCAAGAGAAACATATATACATTGCGCTGGTTTAAATGCATAATATTGAAGCTTCTATGAAAAATAAAAAAAAATTCTTTTTTGCAATTTTATTAACATTTTTATTTATAGGAGAAATTTTTGCAAAAAATAGTTTTTTTTCAGAGGGAAAAGCACTTTATGATAAAAAAAATTTTTCAGAGTCAAAATTTAAATTTGAAAAAGATATTGTTTTTAATCCGAAAAATGAAAATTCTTATCTTTATTTAGCAAAAATATTTAAAGTAGAGAAAAATGAATTTTCAGAAGAAAAAAATTTAAATACTGTAATTTTATTAAACCCCAAAAATGAAGAAGCAATATATTTATTAACGCTTTTAAAAATTAAGCAATCAAATTATTCAGAGTCGGAAAAATTAATTAAAAATTTTAAGCAGGTTTGTAATAAACTTTGTGATAATCAAAATGAACTTAATAAAAAATTTGAAAATATTAAAACTCAGTAATAATGAAAAAAAAAATTCTTAAAATTATTAATTTAAAATCAAAAAAAAAAATAGTTTGTTTGACAGGATATTCTGAGCCAATTTCTAAAATTCTTGATAATTATTGTGATATAATTTTAGTTGGAGATTCAATCGCAACAGCCTTTTATGGCATGAAAAGTACTAAATATATTAAATTGGATACGATTATTAACCATTCTGTAGCAGTTAAAAGGGGATCAAAAAAAAGTTTAGTTGTAATCGATATGCCTTTTAATACATATAAGAATTGGATCACAGCAAAAAAAAATGTCAAAAAAGTTTTTAGAAAGGTGAATTGTGATGCAGTTAAAATAGAGAGTAATGGAAAAAATTTTAATATAATTAAAAAATTAGTCAAATCTGGATATCCAGTCATGGCACATATAGGTTTTACACCTCAATTTAAAAGTAGATTTAAACCGCAAGGTCAAAATAAAATTGAGGAGGCAAATTTAATAAATGAAGCTAAATTAGTAGAAAATGCTGGAGCCTTTTGTGTGGTTTTAGAATGTATTACTGAAAAAGTTGCAAAAAAAATAACTAGTGCAATAAATATTCCAACCATTGGTATTGGATCGTCTAAATTTTGTGATGGTCAAATTTTGGTTACAGATGATTTATTAGGGTTAAGTGGTTTTTACCCCAAATTTGTAAAAAAATATTTGAACCTTACACAACTATTAAAAAAAACTTTTAGCAAATTTAGAAACGACGTAATAAAAGAAAAATTCCCAAGCAAAAATAACACATATTGATATGAATTCAGAAACAACAAATAAATATTTAAACTATCTTAAATCAAACATGAAAATTTTATTTTCAATTTCAATTTCTATTTTAATTATTTTAATATTTTTTTATTGGAAAAATCATTATGAAAGACAAAATGCGATTTCAGTATCTAATAGCTATATTAAAGCCAAAATTCTTATAAGCCAGAATAAGGAGTCAGAGGCGGCAAATGAATTAGAGACAATATTAAATAAAAAAAGCAATATTTATTCTCCTCTGGCTTTATTTTTGATTATAGATAAAAAACTAGAAAAAGATGAAAATAAAATAGAAGAATATTTCGACATTGTTCTTTCAATAAACAAAATAAGCGATGAAGATTTAAACCTACTTAAATTAAAAAAAACAATATATTTTTCATCGAAATTAAACGAAGAAGAAATACTTAATTTATTAAATCCCGTTGTGAATTCTAACTCTATCTGGAAGGTACAATCTTTAAAATTTTTGGGTGATTATTACTTTTCTAAAAAAGAATTTAATAAAGCTGAACAATATTATATGAAAATAATTGGTTTTAATGACCAAAATATTGATTTAGGTGAATTAAATAGAAAAATTAAAATAATCAAAAAAAATGGATAAAATCTTCAAATTATTTTTTTTACTAATTTTTTTTTTTCTATTTTCTTGTTCCTTTAGTAATCGAGGAGGTTTTTTTGAAGATAAACTTAAGGATTTAGAGGAGGAAGTCTATAAGAAAAATTCTAAATTAGTTTTTGCTCCAGAAAAAAAATTTAGAGAGGAAATATCTGGTAAAACAAAAAAAGGTATCTCAAGAGCATATGAAAATTTAGATTGGCCGCAAAATAATTTTTCTTCAAGTAATTTTATTCCAAATCTATTTTACACAAATAAAAAAGAACTATCTTACAAAAGTAAAAAATTAGGAAAAAATAAATTTAGAGGATCGGATATATTTTTTGAGCCAATAATATTTGAAAATGATTTGTTTTTTTATGATGTTTCTGGAAATGTTTATAAATTTTCAATAAAAGAAAAAAAAATATCTTGGAAATATAACTTTTACAAAAAAAGATATAAAAATACGAAAATAAATCTAAAATTAATAATTTCAAACAGGCAATTAATTGTTACAGACAACCTGGGATATATTTATTCTCTCTCAAATGAAAGTGGCAAACTAAATTGGGCTAAAAACTACGGTGTTCCATTTACTTCAAATATCAAAATAGAAAATGGAAATATTTTTTTACTGAATCAAGATAATAAATATTATGTATTAAATGAAGTTGATGGAGAAAAAATAACTAGTCTTGAGACTTTTCCTTCTTTTTTAAAATCAAATCAAGAGACTAATATTTCGTTAGATTCAAGAGGAAACGTTTACTTTATAACTTCTAGTGGTGAAATGTATTCAATCAATTTTATAACGGGTAATCTAAATTGGTTTACAAGTTTAGGGGCTGGATCAATTACAAATGATACTGAATTATTTTTTTCATCACCAATTGTTTTTGAAGATAATAAATTATATTTTAGTAGTTCAATATCAACATTTTCTATCAATACAAGTAATGGTACTTCTAATTGGAAATTACCGTTTGGTACCTATCTAAAACCAGTGGTCACCGAACATCATTTATTTTTGTCATCCAAGGATGGTTTTTTTATAAGTCTTGATAAAAAAACAGGTAAAGTAATTTGGTCTAAAGATTTATTCAATATAACAAGCAAATTAAATAAAAAAAAAGTTGGCGAAATTAATTCTTTAATCTTAATTTCTGATCAATTACTTTTAAGTACTACAGGGGGATATTTTTTCTTTATAGATTACCGAAATGGTAAAATAAAAAGTTACACAAAAGCTTCTGGGTCTGGTTTTTTTTCTAAATCAATTATATCGAATAAAAAAATATTTGTTCTAGATAAAAAAATGAGAATTTTAATTTTTAATTAATTAGTTATTAGATTTTCCACTTAAAAATGATAACTGACTTACGACTTTACTCTCGTTTTGATCAACTCTCTTAATTGGATATTCTCCAGTAAAATAATGATCCGTAAATTGGGGGTATACGTTGTTTCTTTTGTTTGAACATAAAGCCATATATAGTCCATCTAAACTTAAAAAGTTAAGAGAGTCTGAACCTAAAAAATTTTTCATTTGTTTCAAATTTTTATTAGCTGCTAGAAGTTCTCTTTTTGAGGGCATATCAATTCCATAAAAATCTGGATACTTAATTTCTGGACATGCAATCCTCACATGAACCTCTTTTGCTCCAGCTTCATAAAGCATCTTAACAATTTTATGACAGGTAGTACCTCTTACTAATGAGTCATCAATTAAAATAATTGATTTATTTTTAATTGAAGACATATTTGCGCTTAATTTTAGTTTAACTCCTAAGCTTCTAATGTTTTGTGTTGGCTCTATAAATGTTCTGCCAACATAATGATTTCTTATTAATCCCAATTCAAAATTCATTTTTTTATGTTGAGCATAACCCAAAGCTGCAGGAACTCCGGAATCTGGAACTGGAACAACAATATCTCCAATATCTGGAGACTCTTTAGCAAGTTCGTATCCTAGCTCTTTTCTATATTCATAAGCGCTTTTTCCTTTAAGCAAACTATCTGGTCTTGAAAAATAAATATATTCAAATACACAAGGTCTACTTTTCTTTTTTGGAAAAGGTTTAAGACTTTTAATATTTTTATTTTCAATAACTACAATCTCACCATTTTCAATTTCTCTTATGAACTTAGCCCCGATTATATCTAATGCGCAACTTTCTGACGCCAAGACGTACGAATTTTTCAATTTACCCAAAACCAAAGGCCTAATACCAAGTGGATCCCTTACACCTATAAGTTTTTCATTTGTAACCATCGTGAGAGCAAAACCTCCTTGAATTTGAAAAAGCGCATCAATTATTTTGTCAATTATTTTTAATCTCTTTGATTTTGCAATCAATTGAACAATAGTTTCTGTATCACTTGTAGTTCGAAAAATAGCCCCATCTTTGACCAAGTTTTCCCTTAGTAGAATGGCATTTGTAAGATTTCCGTTATGTGCAATTGCTATCCCTCCATCGTGAAGATCAGCAAAAAAAGGTTGAATATTTCTCATGGAAGTTTCACCAGTTGTAGAATAACGATTATGGCCAATTGCAAATTTTCCAGGTAATTTTTTCAATACATCTTTATTAGTAAAGTTGTCACCAACTAATCCATGCCTTTTTTCAGAATGAAAAGTTTTTCCATCGAAAGACACTATTCCGCATCCTTCTTGTCCTCTATGCTGTAAAGCATGAAGGCCTAAAGCTGTTATTGCGGAAGCATCATCAATATTATGAATTCCAAAAACACCACATTCCTCATTTATATCTCTCATACTAAATTTTTTCTATTTCCTCTTTTGTATTTTCTAAATTTTTTCTACTCGGAAACTCTTCAATAAGTAATTTACTTCCTTTCTCTGTTATTGAAAAAAAATAAGAATTTTTTAAACTCATATCCCATTTTTCATATGAATAAAACCAATTTAGGATTGAAAAGATACAAACAAAAAATACATAACCTTTAAAAATACCAAAGAAAAATCCAAAAACTTTATCTACTGAACCCATACCTGTGTATGAAAATATGCGACCCAGAGACTTTCCTAGAAGAATCAAAATAAATAGTGTTAATATATAAGTAGCTATTCCAAGACCAATACCAGATGCGTATTCATTATCAACATAATCAGAAACATAAGGCTCTAATTTTGGAACCAATATTATTGTAATCACTAGCGCCAAAACCCATTTTAAAAAAGATACTAAACTTATGAAGAAACCTTTCGTAAAACACTGAATTGCAAAATAAACAATAAAAATTAAAAAGATAATATCAAATAAAACTATATTTTCCCTTATAGCAGATATGATATTATCCATTTTTAAATGGTTTAAAGGTTAAGATTAATTTTGGTAACAAAGTTAAAACTGAAATCATAGCTAACAGCATAGCTATTCCAGTAAAGACGCCAAAATAGATTGTTGGTATAAAATTAGACAGAACCAATATTGAAAATCCAAAAACTATAGTTATTGAAGTATTCAAAATCGCAATACCTACAGTATCGTGACATTTTTCAAGAGTTTTATTATAGTCTCCAATTTTTTTAAACTCTTCTTTAAATCTGTAAATATAGTGAATGCTATTATCAACAGCTATACCTATAGTAATTGCTGCAATTGTTATTGTCATCATGTCCAAAGGAATTTCTAGTAAACCAATAATACCTAAAATTAAAAAAGCTGCCATAAAATTTGGTACAACACCAATCAATGATAAAGTTAAATTTCTAAAAAGTATCAAAAACATAAGCGTTATTCCTGCCATCACAATTCCCAAAGTTAATATTTGTGATTTAAATAAGCTTTGTAATAGATTGTTAAATAGAATAAGAACTCCAGCCAATTTAAATTCTTCAGGTTTTAAACCTAATTCATTTTCTAGATCATAATTAATTTTCTTTACTAGTTCATTTCTCCTTAGATTTTCTTTAGAGTCTAAAATTCTTAAACCAATTCTAGCCTCATTATTTTTTATAGAAATATATGGGTCAATTACCTCCTTTTTTATAGAATCTGGAAGTTTGGTATATAAAACTCCCATTTCAAGAGCTTCTAGTTTCTTTCCACCACTAAGATCTTCAGCTACTCTGACTATAGATGCAAATGAGATAACTTTTCCAACTGCATCCAAATTATTTAAATAATCATGTACTTTGGTAATTTTATCTATTTTATTTCTAGTGAACCAATACTTTGATTCATCTGTTTCGTCTTCACCCCAATCATCATCCTCATTGGTATTTTCCTTCTGTTTTTTTGGAAATTTTACTATAACATCAAGCGGGGTCGTTCCACCAAGCTCTTCATCAATTAATTTCATTCCTTTATAAATTTCTGTTTTTTTGTCAAAATAATTTATAAAACTATTTTCTACCTCAAGCTTTGTTATGCCAAAAATACTTACAATTACAACAAGTGCTGCAAATGTAAAAATAGTTTTGGTATTTTTCTGTGCTACATTACTCAAGAAGGTCGTAATTTTCGATTTTTTCTGTTCTCTATAATTAAGATTTTTATTATTCAAAATATTTAAGATTGATGGTAATAAAGTAAAAGTTATTGACATTGAAACTAGTAACCCAACAGTCATCATCCACCCAAAATCTATAATTGGTTTAATTCCACTAAATATTAAAGATAAGAACGCACAGATAGTAGTGAGAACTGTATAAATTATAGGCCAAAACATTTTTTTAGAAGTCCAAAGAATAGCTTCACTGTTTGAAACATTTTCATTCTCTTTTCTAAATTGTAAATAACGAACACTCATATGAATATTCATTGCCATTGTTAAAATCAGCATCAATGCAATAAAATTTGAAGATATAACTGTGACTTTCCAGCCAACCAAACCAAGAAAACCAATCATAATAAAGACTGAAAAAAAACAACTTAACAAAGGTATGAATACCCACAACAAACTCCTAAACACAAACCAAAGTGTAAATACAATGAACAAAAACACCCCGGCTCCAAAAACAACAATATCGTTTTTTATAAACGTCATCATATCATCAGCTATCATTGGAATCCCACCAAGGTGAATTATTGGATAAATGTCAGATGAACTTTTTTTACCTTTTCCAGGTGCAGGATGATCTTTAATAATTTTTCTAATTTCATTTATGTTTTCATGATTTTTTTTATTGTATGTTTTTTTATAAGAGTCGTATTCAATTAAAAAAGACTTGTAAGCTTTCTTTTCTTTGGATGTTAGCTGTCCTTTAGATTGTCTTTGAAGATAGTCATTTTTTTTCTCCATTAAATCTAACAATTTTTTGTCAGTTTTTATATAAACTAAAATTCCACTTGTATTTCCGTCTCCGCTAATAACAAAATCTTTATATATTGGGCTATCAATTATTTCTGTAAAACCCCTATCTAAATCAACATCTACACTGGATAATGTCTTAAAATTTTTTATTCTTTCTGCAAGAGGATCGTCATTATTTTTAAGCAAGGGCACATCTAAAATAGTAATTACATTATTCACCCAATTTAAGTTTTCTAAAGAATTTTTTAATAAAGCTACATTTTTAATTGTATTAATTGACTTAAATGACTCATTAGGTTCATGAGTATATGTCAATACTAAAAAATCTTTAGATCCATACTTCTTATTAACTTCCCTTAAATAGTTTAAGTCTGGATCATTTTCTAAAAGAAGTGTGTCAGATGATGCATCTAATTGAAAATTTTTAGAAAAATAACCAAAACCAATCAATATGATAAGAAGCATTAATAATGTAAATTTGGGTTTTTCTATTACTATGCTTTTGTATAAATTTGAGAAGGTCACTTCTTAAAGATATAGCCCAAAAAATGATAATTTAAAATTATTTATTTTTACCCAGTTTTAGAGGCATTTTTAAACCTAGTATAAATACCTTCAAATTCCACTTTAACGTTACCAGTAGGACCATGCCTTTGCTTACCGATTATTATATCTGCAGAACCAAGAATCTCATTCATTTTTGATTGCCATTCTCCATGCTCTATAGTTCCTAATTTGGGCTCTTTTCTCTCTAGATAGTACTCCTCTCTAAATACAAACATGACGACATCGGCATCCTGTTCGATAGATCCAGACTCTCTAAGATCTGCAAGCTGAGGTTTTTTATCGTCTCTTTGTTCAACAGCACGAGATAGTTGTGACAAAGCCAAAACTGGAACACCAAGTTCTTTCGCTAAAGCTTTTAAACCTTGAGTTATTTCAGAAATTTCTTGAACTCTTCCATCATATTTTTTTGAGCCTGTTGTCATCAGTTGTATGTAATCAACCACAATCAAATCTAGACCAAAAAGTCTTTTTATTCTTCTTGCTCTATTTGAAAGTGTCGCAATTGTTATTGCGGGAGTTTCGTCAATATACAAAGGTAATTCATGAATATTCCTTGAAGATTCTATTAACCTGTTAAATTCTTCCTCACTTACTCTACCTCTTCTTATATCATTGGATTTAATTCTAGATTGTTCAGAAAGTATTCTAGTAGATAATTGCTCAGATGACATTTCTAATGAGAAAAAAGCTACAGACGAATTTCTCTTACTATCTAAAATTTTTTTTGCTGCATGATATGAAATATTTGTTGCCAAAGCAGTTTTTCCCATAGAGGGCCTACCTGCAATTATAACTAAATCTGACTTATGAAGACCGCCAAGTCTCTCATCTAAATCATCAAGCCCTGTTGGTATTCCTACTATTCCCTGGTCGCTTTTCATTGCATTAGTAGCCATTTCAATTGTTTGATCTAGTGCCTGATTAAATTTTAAGAAAGATTGATTAAAAGTTCCTCTTTCAGCTAAATCGAACAAAGATTTTTCAGTATCTTGAATTATAATTTCCCCAGATTTTTCAGTTGTATCGTCCATTGAGTCATCAGATAGAGTTTGGGATATTTGAATAAGCTCCCTTCTAACATGTTTTTCGTGAATGATTTTTGCATAATCAATAGACTGTTTAACTGAAGATGAAAATCTAGTTAATTTAACTAAATACTCCGCACCACCTACTCCGGTGAGGCCCTCATCTTTTTCAAGAGAATTTTTTAATGTTATTGGATTTGCTATCATTCCTTTATTATGAAGATTTTCAATCAAAATATATATTTTAGAATGTAACGGATCATAAAATTCTTTTCCGTTAGTAATATTAGATACTTCGTCTAAAATATCATTATTAACCAATATAGAACCTATGAGAGCTTGTTCAGCATCTAAATTGGATGGTAATGATTTTTCTTTTCCAATACTTAAACTGGTCGTTTTTAACTTTTCCATTAAAGATTAAATTTACAACAATAGACTTGTTTTAAAATAATAAAGTTATTAACTTTTTTTTGGGCTTGTGGAGAAAATGTTTGATTACTTAAGATCTTTTTTTTCAACTAAAACATGTAAATTAAAAGCTATGTCAGAATGTAAATTTACTGAGATTAAAAATTTTCCTACTTTATTTATTTCTTGTTTCAAGTCTATTTGAGAAGGATGTATTTTTTCTTTAAAATTTTCTTCAAAATATTTAGAAACTTCTCTAGGTTTAATTGAGGCGAATAGTTCACCATTTTCTTTAGTTTCTTTTGAAAAAGTAATTTTTTTATTCTTCAGATTTTCCATGACTCTCTTTGCTAATTTCTTTTGTTCGGTATTTTTTTTACTTATCTCATCTTTTTTCTTATTAACAAAATCTATATTTGTCTTATCAGCCCTTAAAGCTTTTCCTAATTTTAAAAGAAAATTTCTACCGAAACCATCCTTGACTTTGACTATTTCACCAATTTTTCCTAAATTCCTTATATCTTCTAATAGAATAACTTGCATTTTAAACTAGTCCTAAAATCTTGGCTCTTTTTATTGCTAAAGAAAGTTGTCTTTGCTTGTTTTGAGATACCGCAGTAATTCTGGAAGGTAAAATTTTTCCCGTATCAGAAATATATCTTTTTAATAATTTTATATTTTTGTAATCAACTTCTGGAGCATTTTTTATTGACAACGGGCAACTTTTTTTAAATCTTATTTCTGGTTTCTGAAAAAGACTCAGCTTATTTGAATAACCACCACTACCTCTTCTTTTCTTATTCCTTTTGTCTCTTTTCATAACTATTTCTGTTGAAAATACTCTTTTTTAAGATCTAGCTTGTTATACTTAACAGTTAAATATCTAATTATATTGTTATCTATAGCCAGCTTTTTTTCAATATCTTTTACAGTTTCCTCTTTTGCAGTTTCAAACTTAAAATGAACAAAAATACCTTTTCTATTTTTGTTAATCTTAGATGATAGATTTATTAATCCCCATTTTTCAGTTTTAAGTAATTTTCCTGATTTATTTATAAAGTCTGTATATTTAGTTACTAAGCTATCAATCTCATTATTAGTGAGATCTTGTTTTCCAACAAAAGTTTGTTCGTAAAAAGCCATATTATTATTCAATTTTAGTTATAAAAACGGACTTATACTATTTAAAATTTGTTTGTACAATAGAAATAATAGTGTTTAATCAGCTTAACAAAATGAAAACGCTATTATTTCCAGGCCAAGGCTCTCAGTCTGTAGGTATGGGTTCAGATTTATATAAAAATTTTGATTTAGTTAAAAAAATTTTTCATGAAGCAGATCAAAAGTTAAAATATTCATTGTCAAAAATTATATTAGAAGGCCCAGAGTCAGAGTTAAAACTTACCAAAAATACTCAACCAGCAATTTTAATAATTAGTTACTCTATAATTAAATTGATAACAGAGGAATTTAATATTCAAGTTAAAAAAAATTCCAAATACCTTGCTGGTCATTCGTTGGGTGAATACTCAGCACTAGTTGCTTCTGGATCTTTATCTTTTGGCGACGCTTTAGTACTTTTACATGAAAGGGGTAAAGCGATGCAGGAAGCAGTACCAGAAGGCAAAGGTTTAATGTTGGCAGTAATGGGATTAAAAATAGATGAACTCAATAGTTATATAAGTGAAATCAAAAAAGAGAGCGGGGTGTGTGAGATAGCAAACGATAATTCTTACAATCAGATCATCTTGAGTGGTGATAGAAATGCAATAAATGATATAAACAAAATTTTAAAAGATAATAAAAAAAAATCAATTTTATTACCAGTCAGTGCACCTTTCCATTGTTCATTAATGAGACCTGCAGCTGAAAAAATGAAACAAAAAATAAATGATATTGATTTTAAAGACCCTTCCACACAATTAGTAAGTAATGTGACCGCTCAACCAACAAATAACTCAAATGATATAAAAAGACTATTAATAGAGCAAATTTATTCTAGAGTAAGATGGAGAGAAAGTATTGAATTTATGATAAAAAATGGTGTAAGTGAATTCATTGAAATAGGGCCTGGAAAAGTGTTGTCAGGACTTATAAAAAGAATTAGTGACAAAGTTTCGTCTAAAAGTATAAATACAATAGATGAAATTAAAAACCTAAAATGATTGATTTTAAAAATAAAAAAATTCTAATAACTGGTGCTACAGGAGGAATTGGTGGAGCACTAATAAAGAAATTCACATCTCTTGGTGGAACAGTTCTTGCAACAGGTACAAAAATAGAAAAATTAGAGTCAATAAAAAAAAATTATCCTAATGTTAAAGTAAAAAAATTTAACCTATCAGAACACAATGCAATTGAAGAATTTATAAACTCTTCAGCTTTAGAATTAGGAGGCATTGATGTTTTAGTTAACAATGCGGGTGTTAATATGGATAATTTATCATTAAGAATGAAAGACGAGGAGTGGAAGAACGTAATTGATATAAATTTAACTTCAACTTTTTTATTATCTAAGTATGCAATAAAAAGTATGTTAAAAAATAAATACGGCAGGGTTGTTAACATTACATCTATAGTAGGGCACACAGGAAATTTGGGGCAGGCAAATTATTCAGCTTCAAAAGCTGGTATAATCGGAATGTCAAAAAGTTTATCTATAGAATATGCAAAAAAAAATATAACGATAAACTGTGTATCTCCTGGATTTATAGTATCGGATATGACGATGAATATAGCTGAAAAGGTAAAGCTTTATTTAACCTCAAGAATACCTATGGGAAAACTCGGCACTGGAGAGGATGTATCAAATTGTGTAGCTTTTTTATCTTCTGAATCGGCTTCGTATGTTACTGGTGAAACCATACATGTTAATGGCGGGATGTATATGTCTTGACAAAGAAAAAAAATAATTTTAATAACAAATTAATTAAAAATCAAAAAAAAGGAATTAAATGTCAAAAGATATACCAGCAACAGTTAAAAAAATAGTAGTTGATCACTTAGGAGTCGAGGAAGACAAAGTTACTGAAGAAGCGAGCTTCATAGACGATCTTGGTGCAGATAGCCTAGATACTGTAGAATTAGTTATGGCTTTCGAAGAAGAATTTGGATCAGAAATTTCTGATACTGAAGCCGAAAAAATTTTAACAGTTGGAGATGCGATAAAATTTATTGAGAGCAAGTCTAAATAAAAATAAAAAATTTTTACAATGAGCAAATTGAGCATTAAACCACTTATGCTTGTTTTGTCCTCACCTTCTGGAGCAGGTAAAACTACTTTATCAAAAAAAATACAGCAATCAGATAATACATTTAGAATATCAGTTTCACATACTACAAGAAAAGCTAGGCCAAACGAGGTTGATGGTGTTGACTATCATTTTGTCGACGAAAAAAAATTTCAAAATTTATTAAAAAACAATGCGTTTTATGAACATACAAAAATATTTGGTAATTATTATGGTACATCAAGGTCCTCTGTAGATGAAATTGTTAAAAAAAAATGCAATGTTTTATTTGATATAGATTGGAAAGGGGCTAAACAGTTAAGTGATTTCAAGGAGTTGAACTTATTAAAAATTTTTATATTACCTCCAAATAAAGAAGAATTAAAAAAAAGATTAATTGCTAGAAACCAAGATGATGAAGAATCAATTAAAAATAGATTGTTGGCATACTCTGAAGACGTAAATCATTCAAACGAGTATGACCATGTAATAATTAATGACAATGTTGAAAAATGTTTTAATGAAATCAAAGAAATAATATCTAAAAAGGTTAAGCTTTAAATTTTTCCAAGCACTCAGTTAATTTATAATAGTCACTATTATTTAATTCGGATGGCCTTAAATTAATGTTCAATTTTAATTGTTCTGCAACGTCTTCATAATTTTTAAAAATTTTTGACAAAGGTTTTTTTATAATTTTTCTTCTACTTGAAAAAAAGGTGTTGGTTATTTTCTCTAAATTTTTAATATTTTGAATATTGTAGATATTTTTAATTCTAGGTTTAAAAACTATTATCTTAGAATCCACAGCTGGTTTAGGAAAAAAACAATTTCTTGATATCGGAAAACTATTGATTATCTCTAATCTAAAATTTGTTAATATCGATAATCTTCCATATTCTTTAGTTTTCGATTTAGCTAAAATCCTGTCCGCAACTTCTTTTTGAAACATAAAGATTAAATTTTTAAAAAAAGGAGGCCATGTATTTAAAATTATAAATTTTACCAAAATTTGAGTTGAAATGTTATACGGAAGATTTCCAAAAACAATTACATTATTAAAATTTATTTTTTTTAAATCGTAATTAAGTATATCTTCATTATAAATATGAATTTTATCTTTTTTTATATATTTCTTGTTTAAAAGACTAAAAAATCTATTATCTTTTTCTATCAGAAAAATTTTTTTAATTTCCTCTTTTATTATTGCATCTGTAAGGTTGCCTGATCCAGCACCAATCTCTAAAACAATTTGATTTTTTAAGTTTAATTGAGAAATAATTTTATTTATTATGTTTTTATCAACTAAAAAATTCTGACCTAATGATTTTTTAAGTTTTAACATTTTTATTAGTAAAAAATTTAACTGCCTCTATCAAACTAGTTGGATCCGCTTTATTCTTATTTTTAATATCTTTACCTGTTCCATGATCAGGTGAAATTCTAAGAATAGGTATTCCAACTGTGATATTAATTGCGTTAAATCCAAACAATGCTTTAAATGGCGCCAAAACCTGGTCATGATACATGCCTACTAAAACGTTATATCCTTTTTTTTTATAGTTTAAAAAAGCGGTATCTCCTGAAATAGGTCCCTCTACTCTAACTTTTTTTTTCTTTAAAAATTTAATAGCAGGGATAATAATTTTTTTTTCTTCTGAGTTTCGTCTAAGTTCGTCGTTGTGTGGATTTAATCCAATAACTCCAATTTTAGGGTAAAACTTTAATTTATTTTTATAAAAATTATTTATAGATTCAATTTTCCTTACAATTTTATTTTTTGTAATATTTTTAGACACATTTTTTAAACTCACATGAGTTGTCATTGGAGAAACAGATAATTTATTGTTATAAATCAGCATAGCCTCTCTACCAATTAGGCTAAATTTTTTTGCAATGAATTCTGTTATACCTGAATTTTTATCACCAAAAATGTCTCTTTTGTTTATTGGACAATTTACAAAACCTAAAATCTTTTTAGATTTAGCGAGTTCAACTCCAAGATTAATTGAATTTTTTATATAAGCTTTCTTTCCTTGAAAAGAAATATCGTAAACTAATAAATTTTTTTTAAAATTTTGTTCTTTTATAGAATTTATCTTTTTTAAATTAACTTTAATTTTAAGATTTTTTAGTTGTATTTTTATCAAATTATAATTTCCAATGACAAAAAAGTTTATTCTTTTTAGAGAAGATCTTTTTTTCCACATTTTTCCAATTATTTCAGTGTTTATACTATCTGGATCGCCCGCAATTATTGCCACTAAATTTTTCATAAGAAATTTATCTGTGTTGTTTTTTTAAGATTTGAGTAGTGTGCATTAGAAAACATTTGTAATTTTTTAAGTTTTTCTGATTTAACAACTTTATCTTTTATATTTTCAATTTTTTTTCCGAAAGTTTTTTCACTAACTTTTTTTATAAAAAGAATAGTTTCATCCAAGTAAATTGGATCGCTAACTTCATTGATTTTTAAATCTTTAATACTTTGATAAACTTTTTTTGCCAGATTATTATCATTTACCCAACCAATATTACCACCATACTGAGATGATTTTGAAATGCTAAATTTTTTAGCTGTATTTTCAAAACCTTCTAATTTGATATTGTCTATTACTTTTTTAACATTTGCTGAATTATCTGTTTTTCCAATTTCTATTTCATACAAAAGAAATCTGCGTTTTTCTTTTGTATTTTCAATTTCTTGATTTATTTTGTCTTCTATTTCATTCATATTTAAAGCTACTTTGTTTTTATACAATTCAAAAATTAAAGTATTCCATAAAAGATCTATTTCAAAATTTTTTGTTAAATTATTAAAATCGATATTATTATTTTTAAATCTTTGTCTCAAACCATTTTCGTCTGTTCCAATATTCTGTGAGGCTTTTAAAATTAAATTATTTAAATCTTCAAAATTATAATCTTGAATATTATATTTTTTTATTTCTATTTCTTTTATTTTTCGCTTTATTAAGGCTTGAACAGCAATATTTTTTATTCCTTCTTTATTATTATCATCAATTTTATTGTTAGTTATTATTGATATTATTTTCATTTCCTTAATTAAATCTAATTGTGTAATTGGCTGGTTCCCAACAGAAATAATTACAGAATTGTTAATTTTAGAAAAAACTTTTGAGTATTGAAAGGTTACAAATAATATAAATAAAAGTAATATAACCTTTGTTTTTTTCATTTATTTTATAGTAGGTCCAAATGCATCACCTAAAGGTATTAAGGAAATTTTAAACATTAAACTATCAGAATGCTCAATATCCCTGTCTTCATAAAATTTTCTTCTAAACACAAGACCAGCTCTTAAGCAATCGTTAAGATAATTATATGCTAAGCTGTAAAATTCCGTAGATTCCGTTTCTAGGTTTCTTCTAAAATCAAAATTCATTGTGTTTGAGTCGTTAAATGAAATTTTAACATCTGACTTCACATAGTTTGTAGTACCTATATGATTATTTTCTTCTAAGTATTTAAGATTAAAATTAGCGTTTCCTAAAATTAAATTTGCACCTAATTCGTTATAATTAATTTCATTTAAATTGTGGTCAACAGAAAATTCATTAGTCAATTTTACATTTTCATTTAATTTGAACATGCCTCTTCCAACAACGTCAGATGATTTTTGATCTAAAGTACTTCTTGCTGGTAAATCTTTATTTTCTTCAGCGTTATATAGTTGTCCGATTGCAAAGGAATATTTTTCTTCACCAGGCATTTCATTTTCATCTAGGTCATAACTTGAAAGTTCAATTCCGAGAGCCATACTTAATCCTTTGTCTACAATATCTCCTCTTGAGTTTTTATTAAGAGAAAACAAATTTTGATATGTTAATCTAAGATCATCATCATTTATGCTCCTCATGTGTCCAGGAGCAACTCTTAATGACATTATTGGTGTTAAAAAATTTAATTTATTATTTTTTTTATTAGTTTTGGTAAGAGGCAAACTTGCGTTAAATGCCAAAGCGCTTGAAATCTCAGAATTTAGACCTTCCTGTTTAAATCTGGTAGCATCCGCTTCATAGTTAACAACTTTTAACAATCCTTCCATTTCACTTTGAACACCTTTAAAGTTTATAAAAGGTGATGATTTCCAATTAAAATCATTGATCCACATTTTTGTTGTTTGATTTACGCTTACATTTTTTATGTATGCATTACTAAAAATATCAACTAATCCTAATTTTTCGTCTGCAACAATATTTCTTTCAAATGATAAATTAGGTAGAATATATTCATATCTTGACCTATCTTGTTTTTTTAAATTTTCATACATTGTTGCAGATAATCCCCAATAATTATCTTCATCTTGATATTCATAATTAATATTATTAGTTAATATGT
>CETM01152440.1_pt1 | contig 18719 bp, 16 predicted proteins | sample 361451 | NCBI WGS metagenome assembly CETM01 (sample SAMEA2622690, study PRJEB7988) | marine metagenome | isolation source: saline water (ENVO:00002010), including
AATCCTTCAAAACATATTACTATAGACTCTGTAAGAGAATTTAGAGAGTTAACAGAAATAAAATTAAAATCGAAAGCCTCTGGACTATTAATGATTGGAGGAGGAGTTCCAAAGAATTTCGTTCAAGATACAGTTGTTTGTGCCGAACTTTTAGGAAAAAAAGTTGATATGCATAAGTATGCTGTACAAATTACTGTCGCAGATACAAGGGATGGTGCATGCAGCAGTTCAACCCTGAAAGAAGCAAGTTCATGGGGGAAAGTTGATACCTCAAAGGAGCAAATGGTTTTTGCTGAAGCTACTAGTGTTCTTCCATTAATCGCAAGTGATGCTTATCACCGTCAAAATTGGAAAAATAGAGAAAGAAGAAATTTCCAAAAATTATTTTAATAAAATGTCAAAAACAAAAATAGCTTTAATACAGATGAAAATGTCGTCTGAACGGCAAATAAATATGAATACTGCTGTAAAAAAAATAAAAGAGGCTAGCAAGAAGAAAGCTAAAATAATTTGTTTGCCAGAGTTATTTTTATCTAATTACTTTTGCCAGGAAGAAAAGCATTCTAATTTTAATTTAGCAGAGAAAATACCAGGCGAAACTACAAATATTTTTTCTGCTTTATCTAGACAACTTAAAATTATAATTATTGTACCTATTTTTGAGAGAAAAACTTCAGGTATATATCACAATACATGTGTAGTAATTAATGAAAATGGAAAAATAATTGGAAAATATAGAAAGATGCATATACCGGATGACCCTCAGTATTACGAAAAATTTTATTTTACACCCGGTGATCTAGGATTTAAATCTTTCAAAACAAATCATGGGAAACTTGGAACATTAATATGCTGGGATCAATGGTTTCCTGAAGCTGCAAGATTGACCTCTTTACAGGGTGCTGAGATACTTTTTTATCCAACTGCTATTGGATGGCATCCAAAAGAAAAGAAAAAGTTTGGAAAATCTCAACTTAACTCATGGATATCTGTTCAAAGATCGCATGCCATTGCAAATGGTGTGTATGTTGCTGCAGTCAACAGGGTAGGTGTAGAAAAACAGGGATCTAAAAAATTAGAGTTTTGGGGTAATACAATAGTTTTTGATCCAAGCGGAAATATAATTGCTGAAGCTAAAAAGGGAGAAAAAACTTTGATTTGTGATATTGATTTTAAAAAAGTTGAAAATGTAAGAAGACACTGGCCTTTCTTTAGAGACAGAAGGATCGACTATTATAAAGGTATATTAAATAACCCTAAGGATGCCTGAAATGCCAAGAAATGGCATTTACAGAATGCCTGCTGAGTGGGAGCCTCAAAACTCAACTTGGATTGCCTGGCCTCATAATAAGGAGGATTGGCCTGGTAAATTTAGAGAGATACCTTGGGTTTTTGGTAAAATAGTTAGTGCACTTTCAAAAGTACAATCCGTAAAAGTTTTAGTAAAAAACAGATTAGAACAAAAAAAAGCTATTTTTTTTTTAAATATTTTTGGTGCTAAGATAAAAAATATAAAACTAATAATTTGCAAAACAGATAGGGCATGGACCCGGGATTTCTTACCGATATTTTTAAAAGATAGAAATAATAGAAATATTATATCGAATTGGGAGTTTAATGGATGGGCTAAGTATAAAAATTTTAAAAATGATAATAAAGCGTATTTAGCAGTAAAAAAATTTAAAAAAAATAAGATTATAAAACCAAAGTATATGAAAAAAAAGATTGTTCTAGAGGGTGGTTCTATCGACGTAAATGGCGATGGTCTTATTTTAACAACTAAACAATGTTTACTAAGTAAAGTACAACAAAGAAATAAAGGTTTCAAAATTTATGACTACAATCGAATATTTAATAAATTTTTTGGGGTGAAAAAAGTTATTTGGCTTAATAAAGGGATATATGGAGATGATACCCATGGACATGTGGATGATATAGCAAGATTTGTAAGTAAAAATAAAATATTTATTGCAAAAGAAAATAACAGAAAAGATAAAAATTTTAAAAATTTAAATGAAAATATAAAAATAGTTAAAAAATTTAATATGTTTAATAAGCAAAAATTTAAAATAGTTTATTTGCCTATGCCTAAACCAAAATTTATTGATGGTATAAGAGTCCCTGCAAGTTATTTAAATTTTTACATAGCTAATAAAATAGTTTTAGTTCCTATATTTAATGATATTAACGACAGAATCGTAATTAAAATATTTAAAAAACACTTTAAAAGAAGAAAAATTATTCCAATAAATTGCTCCGTATTAGTTTGGGGCCTGGGTACTCTTCACTGTATGACTCAGCAGGAGCCTATTTAGAAAATTCTAAACTATAATATCAGAAGCTTTCCATTTTATTTCAACTTCAGCTCCACCTTTTGGACCATTGAAAAAATCAATAAAAGCTTTTTTTCTTTCAAGTAAAGTTTTACCAATAAAAGTTCCCAATCCTAATCCTGACTTAGATCTTAATTTTTTAGAATTAGATGAGATATATGGTTCACCAATAATTTTAAATACATCATCTGGAAAACCCGGGCCATCATCAGAAATTAGAATTTTTACTTCGCCTGATTCTTGGATAAGATATATAATAACTTTTTTATTTGAGAATTTTACTGCATTTCCGATAAAATTACGGATTCCGTATGTGACTTCAGGTGATCTTTTTATAGGAATTGGTTTTTTTGCTTTATCAATATTTAAATATATTTCTTTTTGAGTAATGTCTTCAAAGGATTTTGTAATTTCAAATAGTAAATCCTGAAGTTTTATATTGGAGACATATTCGTCATCTACAATTTCTCTTCGAGAAATTTTCTTAAGAATTTCTCCGCATTTTTTTACTTGTGAGAGCAAAAGATCAATATCTTCAGAAAACCTTGGATCTTTAGAAATTTCTTTTTTTAATTCTTTTGCAACAACAGTAATAGTAGAAAGTGGAGTACCTAAAGAGTGGGCTGCTGCTGCAGCTTGATGACCAATAGAATCTAATTCTTGCTCTTTAGCTAAAACACTTTCAAGCTTGCTAAGAGCATTTCCACGTTTTCTTGCTTCAAAGCCAAATCGAAAACCAAAATAATTTAAAAAAACTAAAATAATAATTAAGGATGTGGGTATTGCATTAATATAATAATCCGGAACATGAAAATGAAGATCTCCAGAGTGAGGTAACGGATAATAGTTAAATGTAAGTATTAACAAACATATTACAGTTATAAATGATAAAAATATTGTGCTTGTTAAATTTAATAAAGTTGAGGAAATTATAGCTGGAACTATTAAAAAAACTACAAAAGGGTTAGTTGCACCTCCAGTTAAAAAAAGTAAAACGGCTAACTGAATAACATCATAAAATAAAAGTATAGTTGACTCTAAATTAGATAGTTGTTTTTTTTTTAAATTAAATTGAATAAAGATATTTGTGAGACCTCCACAAAATATTGTTATTGAACAAAAAATTATTGGAAGTTCAAATTTTAAATAAAAATGAACTAGATAAATTGAAATAAGCTGTCCTAATAATGCAATCCAGCGTAAAATAACAACGGTATTTTTTTCCAACTGTAAGTCCTCTTCGAATTTGAGGAATTCAGATATTTTCATATGTTTAGATGTCTAGGTTTTCAACTTCTAAAGCTTTTTCTGTTATGAAGTCTTTTCTAGGAGCAACCTCATCTCCCATTAATATTTTTATTATATTTTGGTCTTCCTTAGATTTCTCTTTCGTGCCTTTAGAATATTCAACTCTTAGTAAAGTTCTGTTTTCAGGATTTAGAGTTGTATCCCAAAGCTCTTCGGGATTCATTTCGCCTAATCCTTTAAATCTTTGTATATTTAATTTTTGTTTTTCTTGATTGATGAATTTTTCTATTTCGGATCTTTTTAATTTCTTGGCACCATTTTCTTTTGATTTAAGTATGTATTTTTCTAAATCTTTTTCATTTTTTATATAGACGCTTTTAGATCCCTTTGTAACTTTAAATAGTGGTGGCTGTGCCAAATATAAGTGACCTTTTTCTATCAATTCATTGAAGGGTTTGTTGTTAAAAAAAGTAAGCAGCAAAGTTCTAATATGCGACCCATCTACATCTGCATCGGTCATAATAATAATTTTTTCATATCGTAAATCCTCAAGATTAAAATTTGTTGACCCTGTGCCCAAAGCATTTATCAAAGTAACTATTTCATTTGACGACATCATTTTAGATAATGTTTTGTTCTCGTTGTTACCATTAGCTCCATTTCTTTTTTTATTCTCATTAACATAGGTATTTAAAATTTTTCCTCTTAGTGGAAGAACTGCTTGGAATTCTCTTTTTCTACCTTGTTTTGCAGAACCTCCAGCGGAGTCCCCCTCTACTATAAATAGTTCAGTGCCCTCCATAGAAGAAATTTGGCAGTCTGCCAATTTTCCGGGAAGCCCTGAGAGCTCTAAAGAACCTTTTCTTCTAACACTGTCTCTCGCCTTTCTTGCAAGATCCCTAGCTATTGCTGCCTGCAAAACTTTATCTAGAATTACCCTTACAACTGAGGGGTTTTGATCAAACCATATAGTTACTTTTTCATTAACTATTGTCTCAACTATATTTCTAATCTCGGAAGAGACAAGTTTGTCCTTGGTTTGAGATGAAAATTTTGGATCTGGCATTTTAACAGATAAAATAGCTGTTAATCCCTCCTTAATGTCTTCACCTCCAATGGTAACCTTATTCTTTTTATTTAAGTTTTTTTCTGAAGCATACTTGTTCACTATTCTGGTTAGTCCACTTCTAAAACCAAGAAGATGGGTACCTCCATCTCGCTGGTGAATGTTGTTTGTAAAAGCCATAACTTCTTCAGAAAAACCTGCATTCCATTGAAAAGAACACTCCACTGTTACACCTTTTTTTTCTCCTTTGAGATAAACTGGTTTTTTAAAAACAGCTTTCTCATTTTTGTTTATTAATAATGATTTTTTCTGATCTAAGAAGGTTACAAATTCGCCAACACCACCATCATATTTATGTTCGAAAGTCTTAGTTTTTGCATGTGTTGCATCTATTAAATCTATTTTTAAACCTCTATTAAGAAATGCCAATTCTCTCATCTTTTTTTGAAGTGTTGCAACACTAAATTTGATATTTGAAAATACTTCTTTGGAAGGTAAAAAATTTATTCTCGTTCCAGTTTTTTTTGTTTTTTTTAAAAATTTAATAGAATTTACAGTTTTTCCGTTTTTAAAAGAAATAAAATATTCCTTCCCGTCTCTAAATATGTTTAGGTCCAATTTCTCAGATAGAGCATTAACAACCGATACACCAACACCATGTAAACCACCCGATACTTTGTATGAATTTTGATCAAATTTACCCCCCGCATGCAATTGTGTCATTATAACTTCTGCGGCTGATTTTTTTTCACCTTTATGAGTATCAATGGGAATACCTCTACCATCATCTTCCACTGTTACTGAATTATCTTTATTAATTATTACTGTAATATTTTTACAAAACCCTACTATGGCTTCATCAATAGAGTTATCTACGACTTCAAAAACCATGTGGTGTAAACCTGATCCATCGTCTGTATCACCAATATACATACCAGGTCTTTTACGCACTGCATCTAAACCTTTTAAAACTTTTATAGAATCAGCTTTATAACTTGTGGTTTGACTATTTTTTTGAGTAATTGTCATTTATTTTGAAATAAATATTATACCATTTTTTTTTTAAGAGATAAAACTGCACTAAAAACGAATGGTGAATAATCATTGATGTGCAAGGATAATAGATGAAAAATAAAATTTATTTATTGAAATCAATAAATTTTCAAATTTTCATCGGCATAATTACATAATAGCTCTGTCTATCTGAAATATCCTGGATTAAAACAGGCGATGTTTCATCATTTAAATTCATAATTAAATTTTCATCCTCTACTTCTGAAGCAATATCTAATAAATATCTTGCATTAAAACTTATTGTTAAATTTTCAGAATTAAAGCTAGCTGGCAAAATTTCATTTCCTTCACCTGAAGAAGAGCTGGTAACAAATAATTGTATATTTTCTTTTTCTAAAGTTACTTTTACACCCTCTTTTCTGTCAATAGAAACAGTTATAACTCTTTCGATAGAATTAATAAAATCCTTTGCATTTACCTTTAAAATTTTTTTATTATTTTTAGGTACAACCTTTTCGTAATCTGGGAATTTTCCATCTATAACTTTTGAAACAAGTACTGAATTTCCTATTTTAAACTGAATTTTAGTTTCACCAATATACAAAGAAACATCTTCATTACTCTCTTGAAGTAAATTGCATAATTGAAATATAGTTTTCTTGGGAAGAATAAAGGGTTTGAAATTTCCTTCTTCCTTTATGGCCATACTGCTTGAAGATAATCTATGTGTATCTGTTGCGACACCAGTTAAATATGAACTTTTATTTGATGCCGTTGGATGTATAAAAATTCCATTGAGATAGTGTCTAGTTTCATCATTTGACATTGAGATTTTAGTTTTATTTAATAGAGATAGAAAATCTTTACCATTTAAATTTATTGGATTTGTTTCAAAAGTATCTGCGAAATTGGGAAAATCATCTTTGGGTAAACATAAAAGATTAAATTTAGAATTTTTTGCTTTGATATTTAACTTATTTTCACTTTGCAAATTAAAAGAAACATCTAAATTTGTAGGTAACTTTCTCAAAAGATCATAAAGAACAGTAGCGGATGTAGTGGTGCTGCCTTCTTGATCAATTTTTATATCTGAAATTTCATCACGAAAAACCATATCCATATCTGTAGCAACTATATTCAAAACATTTTTTTTTATTTCTAAAAGGACGTTTGAAAGTATCGGTATAGTATTTTTTCTCTCAATAATATTATGAGCAATAGACAATGATTTAATTAATGTATCGCGCTTGATTTGAAATTGCATCTTAATCGCTCAAGACTAATGATTTTAATTCCTCAACATTCTTTCTCAATTCATCATTACTCTCTGTCAATTTTTCAATAGTTTTAACGGCATGTATAACAGTGGTATGGTCCCTGTTTGAAAATTTTCTGCCAATTTCAGGTAGTGATCTAGATGTAAGTTTTTTTGCTAAATACATAGCTACTTGTCTTGGTCTAGCTAAAGGTCTTGATCTTCGAGGTGACAACATATCTGATAAACTGATATTAAAAAAATTAGATGTTACATTTTGAATTTTATCAATGGTTATTATTTTACTGCTGTTATAAATATCTTTTAAAATTATTTTACAATCAGAAACGCTAAGAGATTTTTTGCTCATTTTTCCAAATGCGACCACTCTATTAAATATCCCAATTAGTTCTCTAATGTTTGAATTGCTATTTTTCGCAATATAATCAATTACTTCCTCTTCTAAGTCAGGATTTTCTTTAAAAGAATTTTGATATTCAGAAATTTTTTGTCTTAATATTTTAAGTTTAAGTTCATAGTCGGGTGTACCAATGTCTACAACTAACCCTCCTGATAACCTTGATTTTATTCTATCTTGAACTCTATCAAGTTTGTTAGGTGCTCTATCTGACGATATTACAATTTGAGAACTCTGATCAAATAGTGAATTAAAGGTATGAAAAAATTCTTCCTGAAGTCCTTCTTTGCCTCTTATAAATTGTATATCATCTATTATGAATACATTAGCTTTTCTGAAAAAATCTTTAAAACTGTCCATTTCGTTTTTTTTAATTGACTTAATAAACTGATACATAAATCTCTCTGCTGAAATAAACATTACTTTATTATTTTTGCTTAGTTCTAAACCAATAGCATTGAGAAGGTGAGTTTTGCCTAAGCCAACACCACCATAAATAAATAGGGGATTATATCTTGATAATTGGCCGCACGCTTTTTTTGCAGATAGAAAACTTAAATTATTACTTGATCCAGTAACAAAATTTTCAAAATTCAAATTTGGATTCAACCTATTGTAATTTAAAACAGAATTTTTAATGTCTGTAATCTTATTAAGGCTAGAGCTGTGAAGTGAATTTTTATTGCTTAAATTTTCTGGTTCAATTTTAAATTCAATTCTATTGATACTTAGCTTATGTTTTTTTAATTCACCTAAAATTTTGTCTGCATATCTTGATGTAATCCAATCTCTAAAAAAGCGAGTTTTTACTCCTAAAATTACATGGTCATTATACTCCTTAATTAATGAGATATGCTTTAACCAGCTTGAATATATTTCATCTCCAAATGAATTTTGGAACGAGTCTTGTACTGATGACCATTTAAGAATTTTCTCTTCTAAAATCGAACTTGATTTTTCTTTTAAGTTAATTTTTTCCATGAAATAAAATAAAAAACATTTCTATAACTTATTTTTTTTTAATTCAATTTTTATTTTTAAAATTAAAAAATTAATTTGATTTTGGTTGTACAATAAACGTAAAAAGAGAAAAAAATTTTATTTTAAAAAAATAAACGTATAGAGAGAAAATATTTTATTTATAAAAAAAAAATAAACGTATCAGGAGAAAAAATTTCAACCTGAAATGAAATCTTTCTATATGTTGTAAAAATTTTAATGAAAAATTTTTTCGTTTAACAACTTGAAATTGTTTACAACTATTTAGAGATCTTTTTAATTTTTTTTGAAATTTTTGAAATTTTTCTTGAAAGGTTTTTCTTCTTTATAACTCCAGTTTTTGCAACCTTCATTAACTCTGATTGAAAAGTTGGAAAATACTTGCTTATTTCCTTTTTATCTTTTTTGTCTATTAGTTTTAGCATCTTTTTGAGAGCTTGCTTGTATCGATTTTTTCTGAATTTATTAACTTCTGACTGCTTTTTGGCTCTTTTGACCTTCCTAATAGCTGATTTAATATTTGGCATTTATGGGAACGTATATATGTTCGAAATATTAGGGTCAATAATTAATTATTTTGGCATTTTGTACAAAAAAAAGTCGATCTATTGCTTATATAAATTTTCTTAACACTCCCTTTGCAGTTTTTTTTTCTACAAAATTTGCTACTCCTATCATATACCATGAACTTTTCCTGAAAGTTGCCTTTTTGACCAGTTGTGCTATTAAAATCTCTGATTGAAGAACCTCCAAGTTGTATAGACTGGTACAATATCTTTTTTGTATTTTTAACTATTTTTTCAACTTCCTCGTTAGAAAGTTTATTGGCTTTTTTTCTCGGATTAATGCAGCTTGAGAAAAGCACCTCATTTACATAAATATTTCCAAGACCAGAAATATATTTTTGGTCCATCATAAAATTTTTCACATTTTTTTTGGACATTTTTGTTTTTGCTTTTAAATAAATAAAATTAAAACTACTACTTAATGGCTCTGGACCAAGTTTGCGGATATGTTGATTAAAATTTAACTTATCAAAATTTAAAACTTTTAAAAAACCGAATTTTCTAACGTCATTATAAATCAAATCTACTGAATTATTAAGATTAAAAATTAAGTGGTTATGTTTTTTATTAAAATTTTTATTATAGTAAAAACTTGTAACTAAAGTTGATCCCTTTTTTTTATTTATTATGAAAATTTTACCCGTCATTCCAAGGTGAACCAGGATTACTTTATTGTTTTCTAGTTTAATTAATAAAAATTTTGCTCTTCTCGTTATTGATGTAATTTTTTGTTTTTCTATGTTTTTTTTAAAATCTTTAGTTATCTTAAACCTTAAATTGCGGTTAAATATGCGAACTTTGTTTATTTTCAGGCCGGATATAAAATGAGACAGTGATCTTCTAACAACTTCAACTTCGGGTAATTCTGGCATATAACTATTTCTAAAATGACAAATATTAATCAGTCTAAATTAAAAAAAGCAACTAGAGTTTTTAATGACGTATTCAATAAGTATGATGTCATGAACGATATAATGTCCTTTGGTATTCATAGGATTTGGAAAAAAAGATTAATAGATTGGATGAACCCTAAAAAGGGAGATTACTTAGTTGATGTTGCATCAGGTACTGGCGATATAGCAAATGCTTTTTTGAAAAGAATAAATTATTTAGGAAAAGTTGCATGTGTAGAGCCAAACAAATTGATGATGAATGAGGGAAAAAACAAATTTAAAAATTTAAAAAACATATCTTGGCATCATTCATTGGCGGAAAAACTTCCATTCAAAGATGAAACTTTTGATACATATTCTGTCAGCTTTGGTATGAGAAATTTTGCAGATATAAACTCTTCTTTAAAAGAAGCGAGAAGGGTTCTAAAAATTGGAGGTAGAATTATATGCCTAGAATTTTCAAAGATTGATAATGAAATCCTTAACAAATTTTATAAATTATACTCAAAATCAATACCTTTAATTGGCAAATATGTTGTAGGAAATTCTGAGCCTTACGAATACTTAACTAAAACTATAGAGGAATTTTATAGTCAAAGAGAACTTAAGGATATTTTTATTAAAAATGGTTTTGATAATGTAGAGTTTAGAAACTTATCTGGAGGTATAGTTGCGATACATTCTGGTTGGAAGATAGAATAATGTTTAAGAAAATTTATAATTTATTTCGAATTTTAAGAAAATTATCAATTTCGGGTTCAATTAATACTCTGGATGAAATTAAGCCTGTTCCAAAAAGTTTAAAGTTTATTATTTATTTATTTTCTATTGGTTCATCAAAAAAAATTGAAAATTTACAAAAGTCGCCTGGGCAGAAATTATGTCAATCTTTGGAAGATATGGGCACTACTTTTATAAAGCTTGGGCAATTTTTAGCAACTAGACCAGATATTATAGGTGAGAAAATTGCAAAAGATTTAGAAAAACTTCAAGATAAGTTGCCCGCTTTCAGTAAAGAAGAAGCCGAAAATATTATTAAAAAGGAAATAGGAACTGAGTCTTACAAAAATATTTTAACTTTAAGTGAACCAATAGCAGCAGCATCCATAGCTCAAGTGCATTTTGCAAAAATAAAAATCAAAAATAAAGAAGAAGAACTTGCAATAAAAATTTTACGACCAAATATTTACAATATAGTAAATGATGAGCTTGATGCGTTGATGTTCATTGCTTATTTAATTGAAAATATTTTTAGTAAAACAAAAAGACTAAAACTAGTAGAAGTTATAAGTCTTTTAAAAAAAATAACAAATATAGAAATGGATTTAAGATTTGAGGCTGCAGCAGCAAGCGAACTTAGAGAAAACACAATAAATGATAAAGGAATAAAGGTTCCAAAAATTTATTGGAATTTTACTTCTAAGAAAATATTAACTCTAGATAAGATCGATGGTATTTCAATAAGAGATACGGAAAAGCTTAAAAGCTTAAATATTAATCTCAAAAATCTCTCTGAAAACTTGATACAATTATTTCTTAAACAATCTGTTAGAGATGGTTTTTTTCATGCAGACATGCATCAAGGAAACCTTTTTGTAGATAAGGATGGAAATATAGTTCCTGTAGATTTTGGTATCATGGGTAGGTTAGATAAAAATAATAAAAAATATTTGGCTGAAATTCTATACGGTTTTATCGAAAGAGATTATATGAAAGTTGCTGAAATGCATTTTTTGGCAGGACTTGTTCCGGCAAATACTTCTAAAGATGATTTTGCTCAAGCTTTAAGGTCTATTGGGGAACCAATTTTTGGCCAATCAATTAAAGATATTTCAGGTGGTAACTTGTTAGCACAATTATTTGAAATAACAGAACAATTTAATATGCAGACTCAGACTCAATTATTATTGCTGCAAAAAACTATGGTAGTCGTAGAGGGTGTTGCTAGAAAGTTGAACCCGGATACTAATATATGGGAAATTTCAAGACCTGTTTTAGAAAATTGGATCAAAAATGTAAAAGGCCCGGAGGCTACAATTAAAAAAACTATTGAACTTTCAAAAGATCTTTTAGAAAGGATTCCTGATTTGCCAAATGTTATGGATAATGCAAATACAGCTTTGCAAATGATTGCTGAGGGTAAATTAAACCTTAATGCTATTAATGGGAAAAATTTTGAAATTGAGGAATTAAAATTAAAAAATTTAAAAAATAACATGATTATAATTTTTTTAGCTATTGTAATAAGCCTGTTTATAGTATTTTAATTAGATATGAGTTTAGAAAAGAAAAAAATCTTACTAATTATTGGCGGGGGTATTTCAGCATATAAATCACTCGATCTAATAAGATTACTACAAAAAAAAGGTTCGTTAATTAAAGTGGTTTTAACAAAAAGTGGAAAAAAATTTGTAACTTCATTATCTATTTCTTCTCTTTCTAAAAATAAGGTTTTTGAAGAAATGTTTGATGAAAAAAATACTGGCAAGATCGATCATATTTCATTATCTAGGTGGGCCGACCTCATTGTAGTTTTGCCTGCCACTGCGAATTTTATGTCTAAACTTAGTAAGGGTGGTGCTGATGATCTTGCTTCTACGATTATTTTGGCTTCAAATAAAGAAATCTTTTTGGTACCGGCTATGAATGTAAGAATGTGGATTCATGCAGGAACACAAAAAAATCTTAATTCTCTTATTGAATATGGATATAAATTTATAGGACCAGAAAATGGGGGGATGGCCTGCGGAGAGTATGGAAAAGGTAAAATGTCTAGTCCGAGGCAAATTTTATCCTTTTTAGAAAAATTTTTCAAAAAAAAAGATTTATTAAAAAAGAAAAAAATAAATGCAATTGTAACTACTGGACCAACAAAAGAATATTTAGACCCTGTAAGATTTATTTCTAATGAATCAAGCGGAAAACAAGGATATGAAATTGCACTAGAATTATCTAGACTAGGTGTAAATACAACATTGATATCAGGACCAACAAAGCTCACTTACAGCAGTGATATTAAAGTTAAAAAAGTTGTATCTGCAAATGAAATGCTAGATGCAGTTAAAAAAAAATTACCTACTCACATTGCGGTTTGCGCTGCTGCAGTTTCTGACTTTAAACCAGTTTCAATCCAAAAAAATAAAATTAAAAAAAATTTAAAGTTAAATGCAATAAAAATTGAAAAAAACCCCGATATATTGAATTATTTAGGAAAAAGTAACAGATATAGACCAAAACTTTTAGTTGGTTTTTCAGCTGAAACGGAAGATTTAATAAAAAACTCTATAAAAAAAATGCAAGAAAAGTTTTGCGACATAATAATAGCAAATGATGTTTCAAAAAAAGAAATAGGATTTAATAGTGATATTAATGAAGTAACCATTATAGATAAAAATGGGAAAACTCAAAAAATTCAAAAAAACTCAAAAAAATTTGTTGCTTCACTTATTGCTAAAAAAATTATAGATACATTTATGTTGAATGAAAAAAACCTCAATTAAAAGTGAAGACTATCAAAAATACTATAAGCAATTAATACTAAAAAAAATTGGTATCGCGGGTCAAAAAAAGATTTTTAAAGCGAAAGTTTTAGTAATTGGGGCGGGAGGATTGGGATGTCCTTTAATTTTATATCTTGCATATTCAGGAATTGGAAATTTAGGAATTGCTGACTATGACAAAGTGGAATTATCAAATTTAAGTAGACAAATACTTTTTACCAAAAAAGATATCGGAAAATTTAAAGTTTTAATATCAAAAAGCATTGTCAAAAAAATAAACAAAAAAATAAATGTTCAAATCTTTAAAAAAAAAATAGATAAAAAAAATATTGAAAAAATTGCTAAAAATTATCAGATAATTTGCGATGGAACTGATAATTTTAGTTCAAGGTTCTTAATTAATGATTACTGTATGAAAAATAAAAAAATTCTTATTTCTTCAGCAATAAATAAATTTGATGGGCAATTGTTCACTTTTGATTTTAAAAAGAAAACTCCTTGTTTTAGATGTTTTATGCCCGAAGCACCGCAAGAAGAATTAAACTGCGATACTGAGGGCATCATGACAACGCTTGCAGGAATTGCGGGCTCTTTACAAGCAAACGAAGTTATAAAATCAATATTGAATGTCAAAAATAATTTGAATGGAAATATAATGATATTTAACTCCCTAAATTCTAACTTTAGAAAAGTAAAACTATTAAGAAATCGAAAATGTGTAAATAATCATCTTCATGATTAAAATATTAAAACTTTTTTTTATATTTTTTATTTTAACAAATTTTTCTTATGCAGATACTGAGTATTATCTTACTTTAAGAAGTGACAAAGTAAATCTTAGACAGGGACCATCTTTAGATCATCCAATAAAATTGAAATATAAAAAAAAATTTCTTCCAGTTTTGATTATAGATAAATCGTATAATTTTAGAAAGATAATAGATCATGAAAATAATTCTGGTTGGATACATATTTCTCAGTTATCAAAAAAAAAGGCAGCACTAAATAATATAGATAAAACTATAATTTTTAAAAAACCTTCTGAATATTCAGAACCATTAGCTTTTTTAGAAAAGGGTAGATTGTGCTTGGTAAAAAAGTGTAAAAATAATTGGTGTAAAATTAAAACTGGAAAATATACCGGGTGGATTGAAAAACAAAGACTAAAGGGTAGACTATAATTTTATTTTTTCAAAATTTTTGAAGTCCAAAACTTATCTAACATGAAGTACCAAATTGCATTTGCCAAGGGTTCCACAATTGCGTCTGTCATTGCCTCTGCTAAAGTTACATTTGCAACTGCTCTTAAAACTACGATTGCGATTACAAAATGACCAATTGTATATACGACAGTCCTTAAAATAGAACCTTTGTTATTTTTATATATTTTTTTTGATGCTTGGTATATTCCTGCTGTGAGTTCAGTCATTATTTATTTATATCAAATCTATCGAGATTCATTACTTTATTCCAAGCAGTAATGAAATCGTTAACGAATTTCAATTTGGAGTCTTCTGTAGCGTATACTTCAGCCCACGATCTAAGTTGAGAATTTGACCCAAATATTAAGTCCGCTCTACTACCTAGCCATTTTACTTTCTTTGTTTTACGGTCTGAACCTTCAAATAATTCTTCACTACTATCTGTTTCTTTCCATGTTGTGTTCATATCAAGAAGATTTACAAAGAAGTCATTGGTTAATGTTTCCGGTTTTTTCGTAAATATACCTTTTTTAGATCCATCAAAATTTGCGTTTAATGCTCTCATTCCTCCAACTAAGACTGTCATTTCTGGACCTGTTAATTCCATTAAATTTGCTTTGTCAATAAGCATTTCTTCTGCGGAAATTTTTGATCCGTTTGTATATTTATAATTTCTAAAACCATCAGCTCTTGGTTTTAATAAATCAAAAGAGAATTTATCGGTTTGATCTTGAGTTGCATCACCTCTGCCTGGAGTAAACGGAACATTAACTTTGCAGCCTGCTTTACTAGCAGCTTTTTCAATAGCAGCACATCCGCCAAGAACTATCAAATCAGCTATAGAAACTGTTTTCTTTTTATTATCAAAGCTTTTTTTAACTTTTTCAAATGCATTAATGACTTTGTTAAGCTCTTTAGGACTGTTTACTTCCCAGTCTTTTTGCGGAGACAGTCTTATTCTAGCTCCATTTGCCCCACCTCTTTTATCTGAAACTCTATAAGTTGAAGCAGATGCCCATGCAGTTTTTACCAGTTCTGAAATTGTCAAGCCAGACTTTAATATTTTTGATTTAAGAGTATTAATGTCTTGTTTTCTTAGTTTGTATTTAGCATTTGGAATTGGGTCTTGCCAAATCAACTGTTCTTTTGGAACTTCTGGACCTAAATAATTTGCACGTGGACCCATATCTCTATGAGTTAGTTTAAACCAAGCTCTTGCAAAAGCGTCAGCAAATTCATCAGGATTTTTATGAAAATTTTTTGAAATTGGTCCATATTTTGGATCCATCCTTAATGAAAGATCAGTTGTTTGCATCATTGGTGGGTGTTTTTTATTGGGATCGAATGCGTCTGGGACCATTTTTATTTTTTGTCCATTTTTTTTCGGTGTCCATTGGTGCGCACCTGCAGGACTTTTTGTCAGTTCCCATTCATGATTGAATAAACAATCAAAATAACCCATATCCCATTTAGTCGGATTTTGAGTCCAGGTTCCTTCAATTCCGCTTGTTATTGCGTCTACACCTTTTCCGCTTTTGTAATCGCTGTTCCATCCAGTCGCTTGATCTTGAATTTTTGATCCCTCTGGTTCTAAGCCTTTGTGTGACTCGGCTGCTGCTCCATGTGATTTTCCAAAAGTATGTCCTCCAGCTACAAGAGCAACTGTTTCATAATCATTCATTGCCATTCGGCCAAAAGTTTCTCTAATGTCATGAGCAGCTGCGAGAGGATCGGGTTTAAAATCTGGACCTTGAGGATTTACATATATTAATCCCATATGACTTGCTCCTAAAGGTTGTTCAAGATCTCTTTCGCCGCTGTAACGATTCACTCCTAACCATTCTTTCTCTGATCCCCAATAAATATCTTCCTCGGGTTCCCAAATGTCTTCTCTTCCACCGCCAAATCCAAATGTTTTAAAGCCCATTGACTCAAGGGCAACATTACCAACTAAAACAAAAAGATCAGCCCAGGAAATTTTTTTTCCATATTTTTTTTTGATTGGCCAAAGTAATAATCTGGCTTTATCTAAGTTCGCGTTATCTGGCCAACTGTTTAATGGTGCAAAACGATTACTGCCTTGTCCCGCTCCACCTCGACCATCGCCAGTTCTGTATGTTCCGGCTGCATGCCATGACAGACGAATAAAAAGAGGTCCGTAATGACCATAGTCTGCGGGCCACCATTCCTGTGAATCTGTCATTAACTTATGTAAATCTTTTTTTAATGCCTTGTAATTTAGTTTTTTAAATTCTTTTGCATAATTGAATTTTTTATCCATGGGATTGACCTTGGATGAGTGTTGGCTAAGAACTCTTAAATTAAGACTATTAGGCCACCAATCTCTATTTGAAGTTCCTTTTCCAGTTGCAAATTTTGGGGGTGTGCCTGCGCCTGTAAAAGGACATTTTGATTTTTCACCAGTAAAGTTTTTCATACAAAATTCCAGTTAAATACTCTAAAAATATATATAATATTGATAAAATGACAAGTGCTTGTTAGGTTAAATAAATGCGTCAAAAAAACAGTTATACTTACAATGAATTAATTGAATGTGCGAATGGTTCTCTGTTTGGAGAAGGTAATGCACGTTTACCGCTACCTCCAATGTTAATGTTTGATAGAATCACTCAAATTAAATCTGGTGACGGTAAATTTAAAAAAGGAATTGTTAAAGCAGAACTAGATATAAAAGATAAAATGTGGTTTTTTGATTGTCATTTTAAAGAGGACCCCGTTATGCCAGGATGTTTAGGGTTAGACGCTATGTGGCAACTGGTTGGGTTTTATTTGGGATGGATTGGAGAACCAGGGAAAGGACGTGCTTTGGGTGTAAATTCTGTTAGATTTACAGGAGAGGTTCTTAAAAATGTCAAAATGGCTACCTATGAAGTTGATATGAAAAAAGTTTTAAAAACTGAAGGTGGAACAGTTGGATTTGCTGATGGGGTTTTAAAGGCAGATGGAAAACAAATATATTCAGCAGAAAATTTAAAAGTAGGAGTATATAAAAAATGAAAAGAGTAGTGGTAACTGGAATAGGAATAGTTTCTTGCTTAGGAAACAATCAAAAGGAAGTTTGTGACTCACTGATAAATACGAAATCAGGTATTTCTTTTGCAGAAGAATATAAAGAACACAATTTAAAAAGTAATGTTCATGGAAAACCAAATATAAAACTTGAAGATCATGTTGACAGGAAAGCTCTTAGATTCATGGGAAGTGGATCTGCATATAACTACGTAGCTATGAAGGAGGCAATAAAAGATTCTGGTTTAAAGGATACCGATGTAAGCAATGTATCTTCGGGAATGGTTATGGGTTCAGGAGGACCTTCAATTGAAAATGTTATTTTAGCAGCTGATAAGACTCGTGAAAAAAATCCGAAAAAAATGGGACCATTTATTGTCCCCAGAACTATGGCAAGTACGGCTTCTGCAACTTTGGCAGTTCCTTTTAAAATTAAAGGAGTTAATTATACAATAAGTTCTGCTTGTGCAACTAGTGGACATTGTATTGGAAATGCGATGGAACTAATTCAATTTGGAAAACAAAAAATCATATTTGCTGGTGGAAGCGATGAGATACATTTTGCAATGACAGCAATGTTCGATGCAATGACTGCTTTGTCCTCTAAGTATAATGACTCTCCTCATAAAGCATCAAGACCTTATGATAAAACTAGAGATGGTTTTGTGATAGCTGGTGGCGCAGGGGTTTTGGTTTTAGAAGAATTAGAACACGCAAAAGCCAGAGGTGCAAAAATTTATGCAGAACTAACTGGTTACGGAGCCACTTCTGATGGCTATGACATGGTTGCACCATCAGGTGAAGGAGCAACAAGGTGTATGAATTTAGCTTTAAAAACGACTCGTAATAAGGTTGATTATATAAATGCACACGGAACTTCAACACCTGTAGGTGATATTACTGAATTAAATGCAATCCGAGGAGCTTTTAAAGAAAATATTCCGAAAATAAGTTCGACTAAATCTCTTTCTGGACATCCTCTTGGTGCCGCATCTGTTCATGAAGCAATTTACTCAATAATAATGATGGAAAATAATTTTATTGCTGCTTCTGCTAATGTGAATGAAATGGACGAAGAAGCTAAAAAATTTCCTATCGTCACTAAGGTTGAAAAAAATGTGACACTAAATTCTGTCATGTCAAATAGCTTTGGTTTTGGCGGTACAAACGCAACTTTGATTTTTGAAAAGGTTTA
>CETM01126785.1_pt1 | contig 18708 bp, 13 predicted proteins | sample 361451 | NCBI WGS metagenome assembly CETM01 (sample SAMEA2622690, study PRJEB7988) | marine metagenome | isolation source: saline water (ENVO:00002010), including
CAAGCTGTTTGCTCGGAGAAACCTGAGGGCGGTTGCGCTCGTGATCAATTCTCCGGGAGGGTCTCCAGTACAAAGCGCCCTTATCGCCAGGCAGATCCGCGACTTAGCGGAGGAAAAACAGATCTCCGTTATCTCTTTTTGCGAAGACGTAGCTGCTTCCGGTGGTTACTGGTTGGCATGCGCTGGAGACGAGATCTTCGCCGATTCCAATTCGATCATCGGTTCGATTGGAGTGATTTCTGCGGGTTTCGGGTTTGCAGATCTGATAGAGCGTTTCGGGATAGAACGCCGCGTATATTCGACGGGCAAGCGTAAGGGTATGCTTGATCCTTTTCAGGATGAAAAATCTGAGGACGTCGATCGGCTACGGGAATTACAGGAGGATATTTTTGAAAACTTTAAATCATATATCTATGGGCGGCGTGGTGACCGCCTAAAGGCGAGCGACGGGGTGCTTTTCTCAGGAGATGTCTGGACCGGCAATCAGGCAGTGGAAAACGGGCTAATCGATGGATTGGCTGAGATGCGATCGGAGATGCGCGACCGTTTTGGTGACAGGGTAATTTTCTGCAGAGCCAGTGTAAGGCCGGGCCTGATCAGCCGCTTACGTGGAGGCGCGTCGTCTATCGATTCTGGAGACCTAATATCAGCGATTGACGACTGGGCACTGTGGAAACGATACCGGATATAGAATCGATACCATGTTTCTAAAGTTCATCGTTCTTTTGCTGATCATCGGTGCGGCCTGGTATCTTTTCAAGAAATTCCACGGCCGAGATATAAATGAAGGACTTAATGAGTTAAATCGAGAATGGATCGAAAGTGAAGATGTGTCGGCGTGCCAAATATGTGGGGTTTTTGTGACCGAGGGACCGTCAAATTGTGGACACAATATTTGCCCCCATTGACCGATTAGATAATAGCAACATGCTTTATCAGACGCCTGATCGAAACAATTTTGACTAAGGAAACCTCAATGGACTGGTTTAGACCTTATGTCGAGCGGATCAAGCGTTACGTATATTCATTTTATATTTTAAATAAAAATAGATTTCTTGGCCGAACATTCGTTCCACCACCATATAGTCGGCTATTTGTCGAAACAGTCAGTTTTTGTAATTTAAAATGCAAGTTCTGTACCTATCCCAAAAATCTTCATCCGCGGGGGGTAATGGACGACGCATTATTCCGACAAAGTATTGATCAGGCGTCAGAATTGGGAGTCAAAGAAATTGCTCTGACGCCAATAAACGGCGACGTATTTATGGATAGAAATATCCTCGAGCGTCTTCGTTACATAGAGGATAGCAGCATAAAATCCCACCTGTTTTATACGAATTTTGTAGGCGCGGATGAGCGGATGATTTTAGCGCTTCTGTCGATGAAAAAATGCCGTTTTATTGAAATCAGCTTGTACGGTCATGACTTAGAGAGTTTTGTCAAAATAACTGGGAGAACGGAGAGCCAATTCAACAGATTGGTCGAGAACCTCGAAACATTGGAACGTCATCTGCAGCGCAGGAGAAATGGGTTGAAAATTGTGATTGCATTCAGAACCTATCGCACCTTTAAGCTAGAAAAAGAAATTTCGAATGGGCTCCTCGACGTAGTTTTCAGATTGCGTGCAGCTGGTATCGAGGTCAGCATTAGTTCAACGGTCGATAATTGGGCTGGCGACGTTACTAAAGAAGATATAGCCGATATCCAAATGAATCTTGTGGAAGGACGTCATCTTTACCGAAATGGTCCGTGCGGCCTGCCGTTTGACAGCGTGCAGGTGACGTCTAGCGGAGAGGTGAATGCATGCGCATGCCGAGATCCTCGAGGTACACTCCGACTTGGCGACCTTAAATTCGAATCTTTGCAAGATATTTTATCATCAGTTAACCCCAAATGGGTTAAAATTGTCGAAGAACATGAATCCGGAAAGTTCAGTGAAGTGTGCAGATCTTGCGGCTTTTATAACAGCATCCATGATGAACGTCGTGCAGAATCCTTCGGAGAAATTTCCCTGATCAGCAAGGAAGAGTTTGTGTCAAGGGCAGGTTGCAAAGGACAAGACTAGGTATTTACTCATTTATTAATACTATCGAGAGATTCGATCTTACCTCCTTAAGAAGGAGTTCAGAATAACTTGCGACTTGGCCTGTTCTACTCCGCAAACCTTCAGCGTTTCAGGTGCTGATTGAGGAAATTTGCATTCAGATTGTCCCAATGGTGAGCCTTGCATTGTTTGTGATTAAGATCACAGTTTCTCAGCGAGCCGTTGACCCGACTCTTGACCGCCCGTATTTTGCAAAACAATTTCATCTCATGGGCCTGAGTGTTATGCCATGTCGCAGAACGACCCTGCCGACACATCTTTCCAATCACTGATCCTAAGGCTCCATGCCTACTGGGCACAGCACGGGTGTCTAATCCTGCAGCCTTACGATATGGAGGTAGGTGCTGGGACATTCCATCCTGCGACAATCCTGCGTGCGCTCGGGCCGGAAGCGTGGAAGGCAGCCTACGTACAACCATCACGGCGACCTAGAGACGGACGCTATGGGAAGAATCCCAACAGGCTGCAGCATTACTACCAATACCAAGTAATTCTTAAGCCGTCCCCTTTTAACAGCCAAGATCTCTATATCGATTCGCTTCGTCACCTCGGCGTTAATCCCGAGTACCACGACATTCGGTTCGTTGAAGATGACTGGGAAAGCCCGACTCTCGGTGCCGCCGGACTCGGATGGGAAGTCTGGTGCGACGGAATGGAGGTCAGCCAATTTACATATTTTCAACAGGTTGGCGGTATTGAGTGTGACCCTGTTTCTGTCGAACTGACTTACGGCCTTGAACGGCTCGCCATGTATATTCAGGGCGTGGAGAACGTCTATGATATAGATTTCAACGGCGGGGGCGTATCATATGGTGATGTGTTCATGCGCGCTGAGAGGGAATTCTCAGCGTATAACTTCGAGTATGCCGACACGGAAAAACTGTTTAGCCAGTTCGAATACGTAGAGACTGAATGTCACGCGCTGCTGCTAGAACGACTTCCATTGCCTGCCTACGACCAGTGCATAAAAGCTAGCCACCTCTTTAATCTATTAGATGCTCGAAACGCTATCAGCGTCACTGAACGCGCTTCCTATATCGGCCGGGTCCGAGCACTGGCAAAGGGTAGTTGCGAGGCATGGCTAGGGGTCACAGCAGCCAACGAGCCAGTGGATTAGCCATGTCTGAACTCCTGCTAGAACTATTTTCTGAAGAAATTCCCGCACGTATGCAAGCCCGCGCTGCGGATGATCTAGAACGTATTATCGCGACCAGTTTGAGAGATGCTAGCCTAGACTACGCCAATATCCATACTTTTGTTACCCCGCGGAGATTGGTACTTGTTGTGGAGGGATTGCCCGAAAAGCAAGCCGACGTGTCAGAAGAAAAACGCGGACCAAAAACTAATGCACCACCCGCGGCGATTGAAGGTTTTTTGAAAGCGAATGGTGTCACCCGCGAAGAGTGCGAGGAACGCAAACTAGAAAAAGGCACGTTTCTCTTTGTGGTGGTCGAAAATGCGGGCGCCGCGACCTCTCTCGTTTTGTCCAGATTATTGTCAGATGTGATCGAAAATCTGCCTTGGCAAAAATCTATGAGATGGGGTGCAGGACCAATGCGCTGGGTGCGCTCTCTGGAACGAATTTTATGCATATTTGGGGGGAAAAAGCTTAGTGTCGAAACCCGAAATAACGTTTCCTGCGGTGATGTGACGTCAGGACATCGTTTCCTGGCCCCAAAACCCTTTTCTGTAGAATCATTCGCCGATTACGAGAATAAACTGCGCGATGCCTACGTCGTACTTGATCGCGAAAAACGCAAGTCTCTTATACTTGATGGCGCCAAGAAAGCGGCAGATGATGAAGGACTGAGCTTGCGGAATGATCCGGGCCTCCTAGAGGAGGTGGCCGGACTGGTGGAGTGGCCCGTGGTAATGATGGGTCGGATCGATGAAACTTTCATGGATGTACCGGAAGAAGTCTTGATCACATCTATGCGGGCGCATCAAAAATATTTTTCTTTGTTGAATAAAGACGGTTCGCTCGCGCCGCGCTTTATACTGGTTAGTAATACAGAGACGAAGGATGGTGGAAAATCTGTTGTTGCAGGTAATGAGCGTGTGCTGCGCGCCCGACTGTCGGACGCTAACTTTTTCTGGGACCAGGACCGCGTGAAGACCCTGGAAAGTCGGAGTCCGGCGTTAGCCGATAGCGTGTTCCATGCAAGGCTCGGTACGATGGCGCAGAAAGTTGAACGGGTGACCGCGCTTTCGGGCGAACTTGCAAGGTTTATTGCCGATTGCGACGCCGAGAAGGCCATGCGCGCTGCACACCTATCCAAAACCGACTTAGTAAGTGAGATGGTTTGTGAGTTTCCTACACTACAGGGAACTATGGGCCACTATTACGCTTTGAATGACGGCGAAGATGCGGCTGTAGCGAAAGCCATCGCGGATCACTATTCCCCGGCAGGGCCGGGTGATGATTGTCCACAGGCTCCGATTTCCATTGCCGTCGCTTTGGCCGATAAACTCGATACACTGGTCGGGTTCTTTGCGATTAACGAAAAACCTACAGGTTCGCGTGATCCTTATGCGCTCCGTCGCGCGGCACTTGGAATCATCCGGCTGGTACTGGAGAACAGCCTGCGGTTGCCATTGAGGGAGACCATTATGAAGGCCTGTTCAGGGTATTCGGAAACCGTACCCGATTTCCAGAATACGTTCGTTGATGGTCACAGGCAAAAGTCTGTTGAATTCGAACTGCTTGATTTCTTTGCTGACCGTCTAAAAGTGCATCTACGTGGGCGTGGCGTAAGATCCGATCATATTGATGCTATTTTTTCACTGGGTCGCGAGGACGATCTATTGCGCGTTTTGGCGCGTGTTGACGCCTTGTCTGGATTTCTCGCTACTGCTGACGGCGAGAACCTCCTTGCGGCTTACAAACGAGCCGCGAACATTGTTGCAATAGAAGAAAAGAAGGATAACAGGCCCTTTGATGGAGATATTTTAGTCGATAAACTTGTACAGGTTGAGGAACATAACCTCGTCGAGGCGCTTTCAGGGTCCGCTTTAAGCGCCAGCAAGGCAATCGACCAAGAAAAATACGTTGCAGCGATGGAAGCGCTGGCGAGTCTGCGAGTGCCTGTCGATCTGTTCTTCGATAAGGTTACTGTCAATTCGGATGACGCCGATCTTCGGGATAACCGCCTGAGGTTGCTAGCGCAGCTCCGTTCTACCCTCGGCGAAATTGCCGATTTCGGTTGTATAGAGGGCTAGCGTATGAGCGGAGTACAATGGGTATTTAAATTCGGGGGTGGCAGTACAGAAGGTGCTGCCGATATGAAAAACCTACTCGGTGGCAAGGGCGCGAATCTAGCTGAGATGTCGTCTCTGGGGCTTCCTGTTCCGCCTGGCTTTACGATAAATACAGAGCTGTGTGCCGCCTATTATGAGGGCAGTGAGACATATCCCTCTGATCTATCTGGTCAGGTTGAGGCGGCGCTGGAGTTTGTTGAGGAAACCGTTGGTGCCAGATTCGGCGATCCTGATAATCCGCTCCTGGTGTCTGTTCGATCCGGCGCGCGGGTATCAATGCCTGGTATGATGGATACTGTCCTCAATCTTGGCCTAAATGATGCCACTGTAATAGGCCTGTCGGTGAAAAGTGGCGACGCGCGGTTCGCGTGGGATTCATATCGACGTTTTATCCAGATGTATGGCGACGTTGTGCTTGGCGTCAATCACGACAATTTCGAAGAGATTATCGATACCCAAAAAATGATGAGAGGTGTTGCACTCGATACTGATCTTGATGCCGATGACTGGAAGGCGGTCGCAACCGGATTTATGGAAAGGGTAGAGGATGAGACCGGCCGTATTTTTCCTCAGGACCCGCGGGATCAGTTATGGGGCGCTATCACCGCGGTTTTTGGTAGTTGGCAAAACGACCGCGCCCATACTTATCGAAGATTGCACAATATCCCAGAGAACTGGGGTACGGCGGTCAATGTTCAGGCGATGGTGTTCGGCAATATGGGGGACGACTGCGCAACTGGTGTCGCATTCACCCGAGATCCGTCGGACGGGCGGAACAACTTTTATGGAGAGTATCTTGTAAACGCCCAAGGTGAGGACGTAGTTGCCGGTATTCGTACCCCGCAACATCTAACGGTTTCTGGCAAAGAGGAGCAGGGCTCTGATCTTCCGGCGATGGAAGAAGTGATGCCCGATGTGTTCAGGCAGCTAGAAGAGGTGCGGCGGAAACTCGAAGAACATTACCGAGATATGCAAGATATTGAGTTTACGGTCCAGCAGAATAAGCTTTGGATGTTGCAAACTCGGTCGGGCAAGCGGACTGCTAAAGCAGCACTAAAAATTGCCTGTGAGATGGTTCAAGAAGGCCTTATTACTCGGAACGAAGCGATTTCTCGCGTTGATCCTGATTCGCTCGATCAGCTTTTGCACCCAACACTAGATCCGGATGCAGCGCGCGACCTTCTGACACGGGGTTTGCCTGCGTCGCCGGGTGCGGCATCAGGAAAAGTTGTGTTCTCGGCGGATAAGGCAGAGTTAAAATCTGCCGAAGGAGAGAAAGTTATTCTCGTCCGCATCGAAACTAGCCCGGAAGATATCCACGGTATGCATGCGGCGCAGGGCATTCTCACAAGTCGAGGTGGTATGACCAGTCATGCGGCGGTAGTTGCGCGTGGCATGGGACGTCCCTGCGTTTCTGGGGCGGGTGATCTCAGAATAGACTACGAAACCCAAACAATGACAGTTATGGGCCGAGAAATCTCAGCCGGAGACATCCTGACGATTGACGGAACCTCTGGCGAGGTCATATCGGGTGAAGTGCCGACATTGCAACCGGAGATGTCTGGAGATTTTGTTGAGCTGATGTCTTGGGTTGACGATGTACGCGACTTACGCGTCCGAACTAATGCGGAGACACCGCTTGATGCGCAGACGGCTGTAAATTTCGGTGCTGAAGGCATCGGCCTCTGCCGTACCGAGCATATGTTTTTCGATACGGAACGTATTGTCGCAGTTCGGGAGATGATCCTTGCCAAAGACGAAGAGGGCCGCCGCTTAGCGCTTGATAAGATTTTGCCAATGCAGCGTCAGGATTTTGTCGAGCTGTTCCGGATTATGGCGGGTAAGCCAGTTACGATCCGCCTACTTGACCCACCGCTACATGAATTTCTGCCCCATACCGCCGAGGAAATACAGAAAGTTGCAGAGGCTTCCGGGGTATCAGCTGAGGATCTAAGGGTTCGAGCCAGAGAGTTGGCCGAGGTCAACCCTATGCTAGGTCATCGTGGCTGCAGACTTGGCGTGACATATCCTGAAATCTCAGAAATGCAGGCTCGGGCGATTTTCGAAGCGGCCGTAGAGGCATCGGGGGATGTCGATTCGCCAGTTGAACCAGAGGTAATGATCCCCCTCGTAGCCGACAAAATGGAATTCGAGTTTGTTCGGGAACGGATCGACGCCATTGCTACCCAGGTGTTTAAGGAAACCGGGGTCACGGTACCATATCTCGTCGGAACTATGATTGAGTTACCGAGAGCTGCATTGCGAGCAGGGGACATAGCGGAGGGTGCTGAGTTTTTTTCCTTTGGGACTAACGACTTAACGCAAACTACGTTTGGATTATCCCGAGACGATACAGCGGGGTTACTGAAGGCATACGAGCGACTTGGCATATTTGATATCGATCCGTTCGTTTCCATAGACGTGGATGGCGTCGGCGAGCTGATAAAGCTAAGTGTCGATCGGGGGCGTGAAACACGTCCGGGGATCAAGCTTGGCATTTGTGGTGAACACGGTGGTGAACCCGCGTCTGTCCATTTCTGTTCTGAAATTGGATTGGATTACGTTTCCTGTTCTCCTTACCGAGTGCCGATAGCCCGTCTTTCTGCAGCCCAAGCCACGTTGCGTACCCGGGGTGATTGAGGTTTAAAATCTCATCCAATTAGGCTTTTGGGCGTTAATACTAACGCCGTTAGAAGTTAGGCCGCCTTTTTCAACCAAATCCAGTCGGAGCAGGGCTAAGCCGTGGCCCCTTTGTGTAGAATGAATTTGACCGGCGGCTATATCGCCCGATTTAACTATAGCTCCCTGAGCGAGATCGCCATCAAATTCGACGGGGAACAATCTCTTCTTTACAAGATTGCGGTGCTTCATACGTATAGTAACTTCCTGGCCAACGTAACACCCTTTTTGAAAGTCGACACCGTTCAGTTCGTCGAATCCAGTTTCGAGCGGAAAAGATTTTTCTGGAATCAAATCGTTTATGCTGTCGGGGATGCCCAGCATAATCCTCCGAGAATCGTATTCAGCGCGGCAATTTGACACCAGAAATTTATCAGCCGGAAAAGAAGCATCTTCGTTGATTAGATGTATCGTCCTTTCTCCCAATCCCGCGTGTCGAGGATCAGTATAACACACACCGTCAAAATCGAGCGGCCCACCCACTTCCCCCGCGAAGATATCTGAGCCATTTGTATCAAGCAGAATGCCAACTGAAAATCTCTCAGACATGTCTAATATCTCGACCTTAGCCCGCAGCCGGTACATGGTTAATTTTTTAATTAATTCTGGTATCCTAGCTATTTCGCAATCCAAGAGAAAACACTCTTGGTGCTCCACAATAAAGAAGTCGAATAGGAACCTCCCCTGAGGGGTTAACAACGCGGCGTATATTGCGGAGTCCTCAGTCACCTTCTGGATATCATTGGTGATAAGACCCTGTAGAAATTCTCGCGCGTCGTCACCGGCAACTGATACGACGCCACGATCATAAAGCGGACAGTGAATTCTTTGGCCCATCTGCATTACACCTTTTTATGCTAATTATAGCTTTCGCGTGGAATTATCCAGTCTTACCGCTATAACTCGCCACATGAACCAAGAAGAATTTGTACTTTCTGTCGTTATCTCCATACGCAATGAGGAGGCGCAACTCGCCGACTGCCTCGAGACACTCTCTTTCGCAGACGAAATCGTGGTATTACTGGATGATTGTACTGATAGTTCGCGCCAAATCGCTGCGCGATATACTGACCGATTGTTCGACGGCAATTGGCTCACTGAGGGAGAGCGACGTAATGCGGGTATTGACGCCGCTAGGGGCATTTGGGTCTTCGAAATAGATGCAGATGAGCGCGTTCCTGCGGCTCTTGGCTTGGAAATTCGCCGAATTGCGGAAATAAGTGAGCATGATTGGCATGGAATTCCGGTCGACAACTACGTAGGTGACCGTCTTATCCGCCATGGTTGGGGAGGTTCATGGGGAAAGGGACAATATCCTGGACTTTTTCGCCGGGGCAGCAAGCGTTGGGGGCTACAGCGGCTACATCCCACTCTCGAACTCACCAGTAAGGAGGGACCGACGCTGGAAAACCGATTGGACCATTACGTCGATCGTAATATTTCCGATATGATACGCCGGCTAGACTCTTATACATCGGCCCGTGCTCACGATATCCGCGAACATAATGACGGCGGGTCCCTTGGAAGGAATATACGTCGATTTTTCACACGGTTTTGGAAATGTTTTGTGTCGCGTAGGGGTTATAGAGAGGGTAAGTATGGATTTTTAATCGCGCTGTGTGCCGCTTTATATCCTCTTCTCTCTTATCTGAAAGCTACGCTGGAGGAGAAGTAGTGGCAGTCGTCCGAATGGCTGATGATGGCATCAAGTTTGATGGCTACACCTTGTCTCGCGGGCCGCTCGGTGGTGCAGAGACAGCGTTTATTTCGCTTGCGGAAGCGCTCGCGAAACGGGGGCATGATGTAACCGTTCACAATAGATGTGAAGCTTCAATGAAATGTAACGGTGTTTCGTGGGAGCCTCTGGATAATATTCTACCTGATTCTGCCGATCTTTACATCGCTAATCGTGGCGATAGGCTTATTCCGCTTGTACCGAATGCTCGGTCTCGAGCTTTCTGGATCCACAATCCCGCCCAGTATCTGAACAAGTGGCGCTATTGGCGAAAACTTGCCCGTTGGAAGCCAACGGTGGTGTTTTCCTCCCATTTTCATGCGACAACGATGGCTACGTGGATGCCTGTCGGCGGCCGGCTGACAATCCCTTACGGAATATCGGATGCTTTTATGAAGGTAGTACCGCAGTCCGATCCGCCGCCTCCAAATGTGGCTTTCACATCCAGCCCTCTAAGGTCGCTCGATTGGCTGCTAGATTTGTGGGGTGCGCATATTCGTCCGAAAGTGCCGGGCGCAGAGCTCCATGTATTTTCTAGCCCAAAGACCTACGGCGCTCATGGTGATGCGCGCGCAGGAGAGATGAATGCAGTGATCGACCGCGCAGCCAGGATGGTGGATCAAGGTGTCTTCGTCCGCCATCCTCTGACCAAGGCGGATCTTGCTGATACGCTTTCCGGATTCCGAGCGATGTTCTACCGGGGAGATCCGGGTGAGACCTATTGCCTAGCCGTAGGAGAAGCACAGGCGGTTGGCATTCCGGCTGTTGTTCAGGATATAGGCTGTGTTGCTGAGCGGGTGATTAATGGAGAAACGGGTTTCGTGGCTGTCGATGATTTTGATTTTGTGAGACGGGGTTGTGATATACTGACCGATGACAACCTCTGGAGTAATCTTCAGAAAAGGACGCTCGACCTACAGCGCCGATGGACTTGGGACGATGCCGCCGCCGGCTTTGAAAAGCTAATACCTCGATGAAGATTATGCAGACTATGGCTGGAGGGCCCATCGGAGGCGCGGAAGAATTTTTTGTCCGTTTAGCTTCTGCATTTCAAGCGCGCGGTGTTGAGCAAACCGTAGTAATTCGACCGAATCATACAAGAGATGCCCAGCTACGAGGCTCCGGAGTTAATCCGATAGAACTACCCTTCGGCAGAATACTTGATTTCCGGACTGTGTCGTCACTCGCTGAAGAACTAGATAGAGTAAAGCCAGATGTTGTCTTATCTTGGATGAACCGCGCATCAGAGATGACGGGAAGGGCCCGTCTGCGGGCCCGTTCAAAATCGATACAGATCGGTCGTCAGGGCGGTTACTACGATCTAAAATACTATAGAAATTGCGATCACCTGATCGGCAATACCCCGGATATTGTCCAATATATCACAGATAATGGCTGGCCGTCACACCGTGCGCACTATGTTCCTAACTTTGTCCATGCTGATCCGGGTTTCATGCTTCCGCGGAGTCAGTTTAATATTCCGATAGATACACCCCTGATGCTTGCTGCGGGTAGACTTCACCAAAATAAGGCGTTTGATATTCTTCTGCAGGCGATGACATATGCAGAGGGTGTCCACTTGCTAGTGGCAGGCGAAGGGCCGGACGAACATAAGCTGAAACGGCTAGTGCAAAAGCTTGACCTTACCCAGAGGGTACGTTTTCTTGGGTGGCGCTTAGACATCGCCGATCTGATAGCTACAGCAGATTTTCTGGTCTGCCCCTCTCGGAAAGAACCACTAGGCAATATCATAGTTGAAGCGTGGGCCGGGCATTTACCCGTAGTGGCTACTGCATCAGAAGGACCAGGCTGGTTGATAACAGATGGTGAAGACGGATTACTTGTGCCCATCGATGATGACTGCGCACTAGCCTCGGCGATATCCCGTATTGCGGATGATCGCGATCTTGCTACTCGTCTTGCCGCCGCAGGATATAAACGATTTGAGGAAGAATTCACCGAGGCATCGGTAGTCAAAAGGTTTCTGGAGCTCTTTGATAAGGTGTCCGACTGATGTGCGGCATTGCTGGGATAGTGACTGTCGATCGAACGACCCCAGATGCTAGCAAGCTGGACAGTATGCGGGCGGCCTTATCGCATCGTGGTCCGGACGGACATGCTGTCTGGGTATCAGGAGACACCGGTCTGGTTCACACACGGCTTGCCATTATTGATCTCGAAACCGGAGAGCAGCCACTGTTTATGCCTGACGGCACCGCGTTGGTCGCCAACGGCGAGATCTATAACTATATTGAGCTGAGGGGTGAGTTAATCGACGCTGATTTTTCGACACATTCCGACTGTGAACCGATCCTATATTATTACCGAAAATACGGTCTGGACTTCGCTAATTCCTTGCGAGGAATGTACGCGTTAGCGATATTCGATCCAAAGGAGCGTCGGCTCATTCTATCGCGAGATCCGTTTGGTATAAAGCCACTTTATTTTTCTCAGTCGGCAGGCGGATTTGCTTTCGCATCTGAACCGCAGGCATTGCTGCGCGCTGGATTTGGAGAGCGCAGATTAAGAGAGAGGTCTATCAGCGAATTACTGCAACTTCAGTTCACAACCGGTGCGGAGACACCCTATATGGGTATCCAACGCGTACTGCCAGGTGAGACTATTGCGGTTGCCAACGGTCGAATTGTTGAACGTCGTCGACGGGACGCATTACCCGATAAGGGGCCGGTCGATATTGAAGAACGTCCTGCTTTAAAACGGGTGGAGGATGCGCTGCTTAATAGCGTTGAAATGCACCAGAGGTCAGATGTGCCCTATGCGATGTTTTTATCCGGCGGAGTAGATTCTTCGGCGATTCTTGCTTTAATGGCGCGACTGAATGACCGTCCTGTTCATGCGTTTACCGCGGGGTTTACTGGTTCCGCCGCTACAGACGAACGCAATCATGCCCGCACGGTCGCAGGTTCACTAGGTGCGGATCATGAGGAGATAACCTTCGGTGCACACGATTTCTGGACGCTACTTCCAGCTATTGCCGCGGCAATGGACGAACCCGTAGCTGACTATGCCATACTGCCAACCTGGAAACTGGCACAAGAGGCATCAAAATCCTTCAAGGTTGTCCTATCTGGAGAGGGCGGTGACGAGATCTTTGGCGGTTACGGCCGTTATCGCAACGTGATGCGGCCGATCTGGTTTGGGGGGCGGGAGATGCGACGGCGAGGCGCCATGGACGGTTTGAATATTCTGAAAATACCGGCCTCAGGTTGGCGAGAGGGATTTGCGGATAGCGAAACGATTGCGGCAAGGGATGGGCGGTCGCGCTTACAGGTGGCACAGGCTACTGATTGCGCTGATTGGCTGAGTAACGATCTACTTGCCAAGCTAGATCGTTGTCTGATGGCGCACGGGGTGGAGGGACGGACACCATTCCTTGATCCAGCGGTCGCCAACGCTGCTTTTTGTCTGCCGGACAGGCTAAAAATCCGAAAAGGCCAAGGGAAATGGATCCTCCGGAAATGGCTCGATGGAGCAGCACCAGAAGCCGCCGCTTTTGCCTCCAAGAGAGGATTCACCGTTCCGGTTGGCGATTGGATCTCAACGCAGGGAGAGCGACTAGGTCCCCTTGTTGCATCCCAAGCAGGGGTTGCTGAGCGGTGTAGGCCGAGCGCGGTTGAGGCTGTATTCAGATCTACGAGAAAGCATGAGGCGTTTGCTGCGTGGACCCTACTATTCTTTGCTCTCTGGCATCAGTATCACATAGTTAATGGCGCCGCGGGTGGTGATGTTTTCGATTGTCTGTCTGAAGCATGAATCATTTTTGAAATGGCATAGTAGCATTATGCTTAAACTGTTAAGTTTTGTAAGAGCGCTACCTAGCACGAGAATACCACGAACTCGCACAAGAATAAGCCAGCCAATATGCGCCAGTATATTTGATCTTTAGTGCGATGACGATTCGATGACCTAGCGGTAGCCTTTCGTTAGGGATATTTTCTGGTGAACTAATGTATAGCTCGTTGCCTGTGGCACTAATAGGATCCCTGATTTTTTGCATATCCACGCCGATAGCTTCGGCGCAAGATTCTCCCTATGGCGACGCTATTTCCTGGTATGAACGAAGTGCTGTCGGGGGCTCAATGAAAGCACAGTATTTCCTTGGGTTGCTGTACGAAAAGGGCGCTACTCCTCGCGTCAGAAGTATTGAAAAATCTCTCTATTGGTTTTCCAAAGCTGCTGCTCAGGGGCATTCGCGGGCGCAATATAAGGTTGCAATGTCTTACCAGCTTGGCAGAGGTACCGGCTTTGATCTGAAAAAAGCCACTATGTGGTATCGTCGGGCGGCTGACCAAGGTTTGCCAGAAGCGCAACACAATCTTGCTTATATACTAGAAAACTCGAAAGATTCAGGTGGAACGCTACAAGAGGCAGCTAAATGGTATCGGGTAGCTGCGACTGGAGGTTTTGGTCCCTCTCAATTGGCCTTGGGATTTCTCTATATTCGCGGTGTAGGTGTGGCTAGAGACCTCTCGGAGGCTTGGGCGTGGTTGCGCGCAGCTGAGTCTCGACAAATAGGCCGAGCTGGTGAGGCGAGGGAAGCACTTGAAAATTATTTACCCCCAGCACAGTTGTTGCGGGCTCGGGTATTGGCTAAATCACGCATTGCCCGATGATTTGGCTGTCACGTGGCCCTGCTAGTATCTAGACAGAGCACTGAGGTTGCCGCATCATCTGCGGAGGAGAATGATATGGATACTATCGAAGGCAATATCAGTATTGTCGAACCTGATGAATTGGTTGCTCGAGCAATAGCGATAAAACCGTCCTTGCGAGCTCGTCAACGTGAGACAGAATGCAATCGACGTGTCTCCGATGAGACCGTTGCCGAGCTAAAAGCGGCGGGATTGTACAAAGTCATTCAGCCGGCTCGTTACGGCGGTTACGAACTGGATTTGTGGACCTTTGCAAGGTGCGCTTCCGAAATCGGTGCTGGTTGCGGCTCTACGGGATGGGTTTATGCGACCGCCGCCCAGCATCAATGGCAGATCGGGATGTTTGACGACCAGGCCCAAGCGGAGGTTTGGGCCGATACACCGGAAGCAATTTCTGCTTCTTCCTATTCACCGGGTGGAACCGCGGTTGAGGTTGATGGCGGATATCGTATATCTGGAAAATGGCTCTATTGCTCGGGTGTTCTGAATGCCGATTGGATGATCCTTGGCGCAAAAATTGCCAAGGATTTCGAATCCGAACCTTATACACAAGGATATATTCTTGTACCGAAGACGGAGTATCAGGTTGAGGATAACTGGGATGTCGTTGGCTTGATAGGTACTGGCAGTAGCGATGTTATAATCAATGACCTTTTCGTGCCATCACATCGCATGCTTACCTTAAATGAGGCGCTGTCTGGCAAGCCGCCGGGGGCGGCTGTGAATGGACACGAACTCTGGCGTATCCCATTTTTTGCAGCGATTTCCCTGTGTTTGTGTGCGCCTGCGATGGGGATGGCTCAGGGGGCACTTGAAACATACCGGGATGCGATCGGTGTACGGAAAACTCGTGGCGCAGCGTTAAGTCAACCTCAGAGCATGGCAGAATTTCCGACTATTCAAGTACGCGTAGCGGAGGCCTCGGCAGCAATTGATTCGGCTAAAATGTTAGTGAGGCGTGATTGTCAAGAAATCATGAAAACTATGGCTGAGGGGCGCGAATTAAGCCTAAACCAGAGAGCTAGAAATAAAGGCGACCTCAGCTTCGCGGTGAAAATGGCCCGCGGGGCCGTAGATCTGCTTTACGAGAGCGTCGGCGGTGCAGGTCTGTCGAATGATAGCAATACCCAACGCTACTGGCGCGACGTTAACAGTGCATCAAAGCACATCAGCATGAACTGGGATATGTGCTCGACTCTTTACGGACGTGTGCTCCTCGGACTTCCATCGGGAACTGCGCAGTTTTAACTTTTAAGGCGGTTTTTTTTGTAGTCGCCCACAACTTCGTTCAGAGCGTCACAGATCAGGCTATTTGCGGGCTGGTCACAAGAGGCAGGAGTCCGAGGGTATTATCTAAGGTAACTTTAAAGAAGTTGTAGAAGGTTTTAGGAATACATTATCAGATCGCGCGACCGATATAGTCGCCTTGCGAAGGCCCACTGATGGGAGCGAAGATTTGTCGACCAAAAACATTATAATTGTTGGCGGTGGTATAGGCGGGCTTACGCTAGCACTTCTCTTGCATCATCGTGGAATAAGGAGTTGTATCTTTGAGGCGGCACCTCAGTTTCGGCCGCTAGGTGTCGGAATTAATATGTTGCCGCACGCGATCCGCATTCTGGCTTCCCTCGGCTTGCAAGAGAAATTGAATTCATATGGTGTTGAGGCACGAGAATTTACATACTTCAACCGGCATGGCCAGCTGATATTCTCTGAACCCTGCGGACTACACGCTGGTTATGAATACCCGCACTTCTCTATCCATCGTGCGGATCTTCATCAAATTCTTCTCGACGCCGTTGCGAACCGCCTTGGTCAGAACGCTGTCAGGACCGGACACAAGTGCATTGGGGTAGAGCAGGATTCTGACGGGGTCAAAGTCCGGTTCGATACAGCTAACCCTGTTATTGGTGACATCGCTATCGCTTGCGACGGTTTCCATTCTGCCATTCGCGCACAGTTTTATTCGGAAGAGGGTCCACCGCAATTCGGTGGTATAAATATGTGGCGAGGAGTGACTCGTCGGCGGCCATTTCTAACTGGCGCCAGCGTAACGCGTGTCGGGACGGTCCAGTCCGGAAAAATGGTAATCTATCCGATAAAGCAGTTTGATGATGGTACACAGTTGATCAACTGGAATACTGAACAGGTGCGCGCCGACTATAAGCCGAATGACTGGGCGACTTCTGGGCGGATAGAAGACTTCATTGAGCCATTTAAAAACTGGTCCTTCCAGTGGCTAGACATTCCCCGGTTGATTGTAGACGCCGAGTTTATTCTCGAATATCCAATGGTCGACCGTGATCCAGTCGACCGCTGGGTATGGAATCGGGTGGCTCTGATGGGTGATGCTGCCCATCCCATGTATCCCCGCGGCGGTAATGGAGGCGCACAAGCGATCTTGGACGCAGAATGCCTCGCCGATCTATTGGCGGAGACGACAGATCTTCGGGTAGCGTTGACGGAATATCAAACTCAGCGCCTTATCAGTGTGAATGAGATTGTGCTAACAAATCGCAGCCAGCCTCCGGACTATATAATCGAGACCGTGGAAAAACTGACCGGCGGCGAACCCTTCGGCCGTATCGAGGATATTATCGATCCAGTCGAGCTTGCAGCAATATCGGATCGATATAAAGAGGTAGCAAAATACCCCTTACCGGAGTGTTAGCTTTCATTCCGCCATTTGGAGATATCAGGTTCACCTTTGAGAGAAACATCGAAGTAGGCGTAATTGATATGTATATATTCTCTCATCACTACATTTATCTGTTCAGGTTTACTGCTCAAAATAACATGACCGGCGAGGCGATCCGGGGCTGGGATCTATAAGGATCCCATGACGTAAAACCCGCCGTCTGACTGCCGCTGAACAACGACTACTTCCCCTGAGCGCGGAAATATCCCGGTCAAAGCGGTGATATTGACCTGGTGGGTCACCAAAACGAGTGGTCGACTGCCCCGGTAGGCATTTAGCCATAATTTAAATGTGTAAGTCTGGGACACTGCCTTATCTGGTGTCTCAAAAAACGAGTTGATTTCTTGGAGCGGTTCTACTTTACCAATCATCAGTAACTCCGCTGTTTCGCGACAACGGCACCATTCGCTTGTGAAAACCCTTGCTTGTCTGATTCCGTGGGCGCGAAACCTTTTCCCTATCCTCGCCGCCTGCTGCCGGCCTTTAAAAGAAAGGTTCCGCTGAGTACGACATTTTCCTAGAACAAAATTTTCTGGATCACCAATTCCGGGAGCAAGAGCATGGCGGATTAGAGCAAATGCGGTACCTGATTTGAGCGCTTTCCATAAGGGTACCGTTTGCTTCGGTTCGGCAGCTTTACTCTCATTATGCGCGAATGAAAACACGATGAGAATGAGGGTGTATGCAAGAAATGTCGAAAGGTGGTTTTGCATTATTATTTCCAATCTGTTCGTTACTTCAACGCCCCAATAATTCGGGTGGCGGCCAGCCCGAAATGGGCAAAAGAATAAGAGAAGGCGCGTCGCCCACCGTATGTCGGTAACCACAGTGAATTAATATTGATATATAGGAACCGGATTTATTGATTCCATTGGGAAAACCGTTGATGAGGAATTGTTAAAAGTATCCTGAGAGATTTGACCCAAAACAGGCTAGGCTGACGGCAGCAACCACTTATCGCCAAACGTGCTTTCCCGCGTAGACAGAGCGCCATCAACGAAACTACTGATTCAATTTTCGATTTGACCTACCGCTCGGTGTTTGGACGCCATTTTTTACCAACTAGACATACCACCTTCGCGATAGTTTTCTCTCGTCGCAGAAATTCCCCATATCGTGCAAAACCGCGCGGGTTCAAGGATGCTTTCGGTGGTTGACTATAAAAATTCTTAGTTGAACCGATTTCACTTTGCTTTATCGCAGCAAGTAAAGTTTTTGGTGAAGTGGAATATGAACGTCCTCGGCGAGGAGATCCGGCAACATGAACGCCAATGACTGCGCCGGCGGCATCTACCCAGGGCCCACCGCTAATTCCCGCAAGATCGGCACCGATATCTGGTATCCGGCGAACTTGGATCCAAGCGACCACCGGTTCGTCTTTTCGATAACGACCCCGCGTCAGCATCCGACCACGCCCAATAACCTTGCCATAGACAGCGCCCGGGGTACCCTGAGGGAAACCAAACGAATACCCATCTTGGCCAACCCTTAGTTGGGGCCGGATTACATTCATTCGGGGTGCACCTCCTTTTGTGCGCAGGATACTAATGTCAGCATCAGG
>CETM01104902.1_pt1 | contig 18694 bp, 18 predicted proteins | sample 361451 | NCBI WGS metagenome assembly CETM01 (sample SAMEA2622690, study PRJEB7988) | marine metagenome | isolation source: saline water (ENVO:00002010), including
ATCTCCGTAGGTAACAAATAAGAATTTAACCTTATACTTTTCTGCTAGGTTTTTATAGAAGGTAAGTTCTCTATCTAATGTTCCGGATTCCTTCCAAGACTGTAAAGAGTACCCGAATGTAAAATAGAAAAGAATGTTCATTTCTTAATTCATAATATCTAATCTTTTGATATTTACTTAAAAAAATTTATTTATTTATTAATTTAATCCTTTTAATATAAAATTAGTTTGGATAATTTAGCACCTATAGTAATTTTCGCATATAATAGGCCAAGTCATTTATTCAAGCTTCTTACGTCACTTCAAGAGAATGAAATATTAGATCAAACAGATGTTTTCTTTTATATAGATAAAGCGAAGGATTCAATTGCAGTTTCTAAAAATAATGAAGTAATTGAAATTGTGAATAGACAATGGAATTTCAGAAATAAATCAATTGTAATTAGAGAAAACAACTATGGCTTAAAAAAGAATATTCTAGATGGAGTTAGTGAAGTCATAAACAAATATGGTAATGTGATTGTTCTTGAAGATGATTTAATTGTTAGCAAGTACTACTTAGAATTTATGAACAAAGCATTAGATAAATATAAAGACACAGAAGATGTATGGCATATAACTGGCTTTAATTATAAAACCCCCTATCTTTCAAAAAAAGAATCTTATTTTACAACACATATGAATTGTTGGGGTTGGGCTACTTGGAAGAATAATTGGAAGCAGATTAACAATAATTTATCAAATAAAATAGAAGAAAATGCAATACAAGAATTTAATTTTGGAAACCTAATCCAAAACAACTATCAACAGATACTTTTAAATGAAGAGAATCTAATTAGTACATGGGCAATTTTTTGGTATCAAACAATTTTTCTTAATAGAGGGCTTTGCTTAATGCCAGCTAAAACCATGGTTTATAATCAAGGATTTGATGGGTCGGGTATTAATACCTCAAAGCAGGATTATAAATTATCAAATTTAAATAATAGTAAAGTAACTAGATTTCCAAACAAAGTTTCTGAAACATTTATATACAAAAAATTTTTAAAATATTATTTTTGGAAATTAAAATTAAATGACTTTTTTAAATATCATTTAAAAAAATTAGTTAACTAATTTGCTAAATGTATGTAATTTTTAATTTGAGAAACTGTAAAATTTAAATCTTTTTCTTTCTTGAAGTTCTTTTCCCACTGGACTATTTCATCAATCGTTTTATCAACATTATAAATTGGTTCCCAGCTAAGATTGTTCTTAGCTTTTGAAGAGTTGATGGTTAATTTATCAACTTCTTTAAACATTTCATTTGTTATCTTAATTTCCGGAAGATTATCTTTCCAATAATTAAAATAAGTCTCAACAAGTTTTTGTGCTGTATATTTATTATTTATTTTTGAGTTTAAGTTATAGATATCACTTTTGTTTTTGTTATAGCTGTCATATGTTGCAATTAGATATCCCCATAATGAATCTAAAACAAATTGCCATGGCCTAATAGAGTTAGGCTTTCTTAATTCAAATGTTGCATTTGAGTTAATTGAATTAATCACATCTGTCATAAGCCTATACTTTCCTCGATCACCTCCACCAATAACATTTCCAGACCTTATAACTGTTATATTTAGGTCTTCTCTTTTTTTCGAATTTATAAATGCACTAATAACAAATTCTGCCCCTGCTTTGCTTGCACTATAAAAATCTTTTCCTCCAAGTTCATTTTCTTCTGTATTATCTATCTCTGGGTTTAAATAAACCTTATCTGTGGTGGATATGGTTAATACATTAGCTTCAGAGAAATCTTCAACATAAGACATTACTTTGTAAGTTCCTAAAATATTTGTTTCTATTGTATCTAGCGGGTTTAAGTATCCCTCATAAACCAAACTTTGAGCTGCAAAATGAAAAACTACATCAGGCTTGATTTCTTCTAAAATATTTTTAGCTTCTTCCTTAGTTAAATTATTTATATTATGAAAAAATTCTTTTTTTAGAATATTTGAATTTTCAATAACTTCATAAATTCCATCTTTTTTCTCATCCGATAATCCATATACATTTGCGTCTAAGTGATTTAACAGGACAGAAAGCCAAGAACCTTTGAATCCAGTATGCCCGGTAATTAAAATGTTCTTATTAGCCCAAAAATCTAGATTCATAATATATTAAAACTTTCTGCATATTTATTTTCAATTATTGCTTTTTCTAATAATTCGAGTTCTCTAATAGTATCCGCACATTGCCAAAAACCATTATGTTTATATGCCATTAAACCTTCTTTTTTAGATATTTCTTCTAGTGGGAATTTTTCAAAAACTGTTTCATCGCCTTCAATGTAGTCTGCCACATTATTTTCTAGAACAAAAAAACCACCATTAATCCATCCTTCTTTTGCTTGATCTTTTTCTCCAAAACGCTCTACAAGATTATCATTTATTTCGAGGCTTCCAAACCTTGCAGGAGGCCTAACAGCAGTTACGGTAACTGTTGGAGTAAATTCATTATGAAATTTTTCCAAACTATTTAAATCTACGTCACTTAATGCATCTCCATAAGTAAGAAAAAAACTTTCTTTATCATTTTTATAATTAATTCCCTTTTTAATCCTGCCACCTGTCATAGTCTCGAGTCCTGTGTCTAAAACTTTAATGTTTATATCTTTGTAAGTAAATAGGTCTTCTTCTAAATTAGAACTTTCTAAAAATTTATCAAAATATTCACTAATGATTTCTTTTTTATACCCAGCGAGAACAATTATATTTTTTGTTCCGTAGCTTACGTATAAATTAATTATATGAACAAGCAAAGGCTTCTCATTAGCATTAATCATTGGTTTAGGAATACTATGTGTCATTTCGGAGAATCTTGTTCCCTTACCACCTGCTAAAATCATTGCGGTGTTCATTGATTGTCCTTCAAAAATTCACACGTACTTTCGAAAACAAAGTCTAACATTTCATTTGTAATTCCCGGGTAAACACCTAACCAGAAAGTATTGTTTAATATATATTCAGAGACTTCTAACTTGTCTGGAATTTTAAATTCTGTATTTTCATATGCAGGTTGAATTGCAAGGTTTCCACCAAAAAGTAATCTAGTGCCAATATTCCTCTCTTCATAAAATTTTAATAATTCAACTCTTTTTATTTGAGAGTCTTTTTTAATGCTTAATGGGAAACCAAACCAACTGGGATCAGCTTTTTTACTTTTTCCAGGTAATAAAAATTCATCTAATGTATTAAATTTATTTAAAAGGTATTCAAAATTTTCTTTTCTTTTAGTTATAAATTCAGGAAGTTTATCTATTTGAGAACAGCCTAAAGCAGCCTGCATGTCCGAAGATTTCAGATTATATCCAATGTTTGAATATATATATTTATGATCATATCCATGAGGAAGCCCACCAAGCTGCCAATCATACCTTTTCTTACAAGTATTATCATGACCTGGAGGACAATAGCAATCTCTTCCCCAGTCTCTTAGAGATTCTAAAATCTTTTTAAGTTTTGGTTTGTTTGTTAAAACAGCCCCACCTTCTCCAGTAGTTATATGATGTGCGGGATAAAAAGATAGAGTTGAAATATCTCCAAATGTTCCAGTATATTGATTATCGTAAGTTGATCCGAAAGAGTCACAATTATCTTCCATAAGAAATAAATTATACTTTTCACAAAGCTCATTTATTTTTTCTAATTCAAATGGGTTGCCTAAGGTGTGAGCAATAACTATTCCCTTAGTCTTTTTGGTTATAGATTTTTCAATTAAATCGACATTTATATTGTAAGTATTTATCTCTGCATCTATAAGTACAGGAACTAAATTGTTTTGAATAATTGGGTTTATTGTTGTTGGAAAACCAACAGCTGAAGTAATAATTTCATCACCATCTTTAAGCTCATTAAATATCTTTAAAGCAGTAATAGCTAAGAGGTTTGCAGATGAGCCACTATTAACAAAAAGGCAATGCCTAATTCCAAGAAATTTAGATAATTTTTTTTCAAATTCTTCTGTATATCTTCCACTGGTAAACCATGCATCTAGGCTTGAATCAACAAGGTTTAAAAGATCACTCTTGTCAATAACTTTACCTGTTACTGGAATAGGTGAAATACCTGGAACAAAGTTGGGGGTCGAAAGTTTTTCAACTGAGATATCAGATATGATTTTATTTAAATCATTGTCAATATTTTCTAACATACTAAATAGGTTACTTAGATTAGTTTTAATTATGATATTTATTTTAAATTTTTAAAACCTTGTTCAAGTGATATTTTTAAACTCAACACACTGTCGCTTTTAGATTTATAATTTAAGGGCTCTGTTTTTATGTTTTTGTATATAGCTTTAAAACTTATACCCCTACTTTGTTTAAATAATTCAACAACATTAGATAGTGTTTCAATACTCCCAATTAAATCAACTTTTTCAAAACCATTATCAAAACCTAAGTCAGAAATAAAATTAAAAATATCTTTTATATTAATTAGACATATTTCAGCTCCTTCATTATTTTCCAAAATAACCTCTTTTTCCATTTCTGAATTTAATAAATAAGGAATTAATTTTTTTCTAAAATCATCTGGTCCGTAAATATCACCTAACATCATTATGCAGATAGATAAATCATTGTTTTTTGAAGCAATTTCAAAGAGAGCTTTTTCTATAGTAATTTTATGTTGAACGTAATCAGAATATTTATACTGATCTATTTCAGTCCAATATGTGTTTGAATATAAGATATTAGATATCCCATATTTAATAGCCTCATTTAAAAATTTAACTTCCTCTTTTGTCTCATAATCACCATTCTTTGTTTGAAAATTTGCAAAGTGATATAGATAATTGATATCTTGTTTTTTTATCTCAGAAATCCTGTCTATGGAGTCAATATTTTTATTATTAATTTTTCGACCACTTAAAGCGAAGTATTGATTTTGGTTATCATTGCCAACTATATAACTACCTAGATAAGAATTACTTCCTGTGATTAATATTTTTTTAACCATTGAATATATTTTTTATTACCTTAAAAAATACAAGTATAGGATTTTTTAATTTAAATAATTTCAAGTTAAATATAGATTTAAATAGTTGGATTAGGTCATAAATTGAATTTTCTTTTATGAGGTGGTATTTTTTATTACTGTATTTTGTTTCAAAAAAAATATCTTGATAGAGTTTTGCATGATGCTGTAGCAAACCGACAATATACCAAGGCTTAAGCTTTCCTTGATAGTGTAAAAAGATTACTTCATTTAATAAATAAGTTTCATCAATTTTCCAATCCAAACTTAATTTATAATTAGCAAAGTAGTTCAAATCTATATATCTACCATCTAATACTTGGTTAAGAATGTCTTGATCCCACCAAAGAAGATCTATATCATTATTTGCAACCTTTTCTTGAAGATTTTTGAATACATTCTCTTTTAACCATTTTTTATAATTAATAACTAGAACACCACCGTTGAAATATTTACTAGACTCTAATTGCAAACGTTCAAAAATATATTCATTATTTTTATTTTTTATATGCTCTGTTCTTGCACAAAGAAGCTTATCTTTTTTATTCATTTCCTGTATTGCTAAATTCAGATAAGGTAGAGGATTATTAAGGCAAAGAATATCAGAATCTAAATAAATTACATTGTCTAAGTTCTCTGATAAATATTTATTTATATATAGTCGATAATATGTTGCTTCTGAAACATGTCTATTTTCAATGTTTGGAAAATTTAAATCTTTTGAAATAAACTCATGAATATCTATCATGTTTATATTTTTATGATTAGTCAATTCGTTTAGAAATTCATTAAAAGTATCAGGATCCTTATGAAGTATATGAATATTTATTTTCTTATCTACTTTATCTAGCAAGCTTTTAATAGCAACAAAACCTTGTATATTATAATTTTCATCGAAAGCATATACAAAGTTCATTCAATTTACAATATTAAGTCGTTTTTGAAAGAACTAAAGCAATTTGTTTTAAATATTTATATTTAATTATTAAACAAGCTCATAATTCATATACACTTAAAATAATTGATTATATGGTAGAACTTTCAGTACTAATCCCGACCTACAATAGAGCAGACTCTTTAGATAGGGTTTTAGATTCCTTAAACAATCAAACATATCAAAAAAGTTTCCAATGCATCATTGCTGACAACTGCAGTTCAGATCAGACTAAAAGTGTTGTAGAAAAATGGAAATCTAAGGATAAAAATTTTGAAATTGAATACTACAAGCACGAAAAGGTGCTTTTACCAATTGATAATTGGGAGTCATTAATTAAAAGGTCTGATACAAAATATTCCAAGTTTCTTTTTGATGACGACTGGATAAAACCTACTTTTATTAAAGAGATGCTCTCACTTTTAAATTTAAAAAATGTTGATTGTGTTGTTTCAAATATTGATATATTCGTTGAAAAAAAAAGTGAAGAGAGAATAGTTGAGGAATATTTTAAATTAGGGGAAGGATTGCTAAATTTTAACAATATCATAGAACACTTCACTGAAGAAGGTCCGAGAATAAATGTTTCTCCAAGTGCTTCAATAATTCTTACTGAAAAAATGAAAGAAGCTTTTTATTATTCATTAAAAAATACTGAATGCACCAAAAAAGTTATTGGAAATGACTTAGTAATAAATTATTTTTATTTATTTAACAAAGGCAATGTTTACTATACAAATCGCTCACTGGCGGTTTGTGGAGCAGGAGATGATTCAATTACAGTTTCAGAAGACGACAGGGTCTTGTTCTATTGTTATCTGAATACATTAATAGGTTTAATTAGCAACTTCTCAATTGAACTTTCAAATAATAAAATACATAAAATAAATAAAAAAATACTTATTTATAAGCTCAGAAAATTAATTAACCCAAAATATAAGAAAATTATGACAAATAAATTAAATTAAGATGACAAAGAAAGATTTAGAATATTTTATAAATTATTTTAATAAAGATATTAATGAGCTAGCTCAAGTTGGAGCACATTTTGGGCAAGAAATAGAAATATTTGAAAAATTTGATTTAAATCATGTACATCTATTTGAACCTATAAAAGACTTAAAATCAATCTTGCTAGAAAAGACTAAAAATAAAAAAAATTACTCGATACATTCTTTTGCATTGGGTAATGAAAATATAAAAAAACAAATGTTTTATTCAGGTGAAAACTATGGACAAAGCTCATCAATTCTAGAACCTGCTCTCCATAAAAAGCTGCAGCCAAAAATTAAATTTGAAAAGATGATAAATATTGAAGTTAAAAAATTTATAGATTTAAATATTGATAATGTTAATTTTTTGATCATGGATGTTCAAGGTTTCGAATTAGAGGTTCTTAAAGGATTCGAAAATAAATTAAAAAATGTTGGTTATATTTTTACTGAAGTTAATAGAGACTATCTTTATGACAATAATGTTCTTATAAAAGATTTAGATAAGTATTTAACTCATTTTGGTTTTCTAAGAATCTGGACAACTTGGAGAAGTGCCGATATGCCTTGGGGAGATGCTTTCTATATAAGAATGGAATACATTAGTTTATATAGAAAGCTTTTATTATTTTGTAAGAATATTATTTTTACGAGCAATTTATTTTTTATTTTATACAGAATATTTGATTTTAGAGTTCACAAAAAGAAACTCAAAAAATATCTATTTAAAAAAAGTTAAAATGTACGTAAAATACATCTAAAGGAATTTATTTGATATCTTTATTAATACTTGCATTCAATGAAGAAGAGAGAATACGAAAAGTTATTCAAGAATATGTCGAATTATTTGATGAAATAATAATTGTAAATGATGGTAGTAAAGACACTACCCAAGAAATTATTGAATCTACTATTGATCAATATAAAAAGAAAAAAATTAAGTTAGTAAACAATAAAAATAATTTAGGGGCCGGTAAATCTTTTGAAGCAGGCGTAAAAGAATTTCTTAAATCTAAAAGTGATTTTTTAATAAAAATTGATGGAGATAATCAATTTTTAATCAAAGATGTGAAAAAAATAATTAAAATCAGCAATGACTTAGAAGTAGATTATGTTAAAGGAGATCGGTTCTGGGAACACGGTGTAAAGGGGAGTATTCCAATGATAAGGTATATAGGAAACGCTTTCGCTTCATTACTGATAAAGCTATCTACTGGTAATTGGAAAATAAATGACCCATTAAATGGCCTTATGGCTTTTTCAAGAAGAGCATTAAAAAATTTAAAGATTCCTAAGTTGTTTAAAAGATATGGCTACCCTTTTTATTTATGTGTGTATATTTCAAAACTTAATCTGCTATATGATTTAAAAATTATTCAGATTAAAAATACAATTTCTTATGATAACCAAAAAAGCAATTTGAAGCCTTTAAGTATGTTTTTCAAATTAATAATTTTTACCTCCATTTCTTATTTCTCAAAAATAAAAATAAAATTTAAAAATTCTAAGTTACAAATGTCCGCTTTGCTTGATATCGTTTTCTTATTTTTTTATTCCCTTTTTCTTTATTCATTCGTAACGTTTATAAGGGTTAGATATTTTCTATTTAGAGGAGATGAATCTAATTGGTTTGTTGTTATGATTATATTTTTATTCATGTCAGTTTTTGCATTCACATCTTCGCAAAGAGCAGAAAATCACTTACATTTAAGAAAATTTGAAGATATTTAGATTAAGAATTTTTATTTATAAATTTAATGAAGTCATTGACGTTGTTAATTATTTTAATATTTTCTGAGGTATTACCATAACCCCAATTTGCAAGAACAAAGTTTACATCAGCATTCTCAGCACACTTCACATCGTATTCTGTGTCTCCAACATATAGGAATTGTTTTTTTTCAATATTAAGTTCTTTCAAAATTATATCTAACCCTTCACCACTAGGCTTACCCTTTTTACTTCCTAAGTCTTCAGGGCAGAGAACTTTTGTAAATAGTACATTTTTAAAATATTTTGATAATATATGATCGGTTCTTTTTTTAGTTTTAGAAGTAAAAATAGAAAAAGATATATCTTTATTTTTTAATACAGCAAACATTTTATCGATATCTTCAAATTTAAATACTTTGTCTAGTTTAGATGTTGAAATATAGTCATAATGATTTTTAATTTCTTCCCAGATATTTTTTTCAATATCTAATAATTCAAGAATGTCAAAAAAAGGTATGCCAATATGTTCTTTATATCTTGAAAAAGGTATCTGAATGTTGAGTTTTTTACAAGAGCCTTCCCACGAAAGCTTCATAACCTCTATTGAGTTAATTAACACACCATCAAGATCAAAACAAACATGTTTAATTTTCATTATATTAATACAACTTTCTGATATTTGTAATATAAACATATATAGCTTAATTAAGTTAAATTGTTTTATAGAGTATTAATAACTTATTTATGTAAGAGCTAATTAATTATGTGTGGAATATTTGGAATCTTTGAAGAAGAAAAAAATAAAGATAATTTATTTTATGATTTAGGCAGTCTTTCTGAATCAAGAGGCAAAGAAGCTTCAGGATTAATGGTTTTAGACGGTCCAGAACTAGTAATAAAAAAATATTCAAATAAATTTAGAAATAACAGGGTTAAAGAATTTTTGAGAGCACAAAAATTTACTAAGGATGCCAAATATTTTGGGCATACAAGATTAGAAACCAGCGGAAGCAACAAAGATAATTTAAATAACCAACCAGTTGAAACAGAGAGGGTCATTGTTTTACATAATGGAATAATTACTAATTACCAAGAAATAAATAAAAAGTTTAATTTTAAAAAAAATTTAGATCTCGATAGTTTTGTCATAAATGAATTAATTGAACACTACATAACAAATAATTCAATTCTTGAAACAATGGCAAACGTTTTTTATGAACTTGAAGGAGAGGCGTCATTACTTATATATTTCAAAAATGAGAAAAAATTTCTAATATATACAAACACAGGTTCTATTTACTACACAAGCAATGAAACAAAAATTAAACTATTTAGTTCTGAAGAGTGGATTACAAAGAAATTTTCTAGTAATTTAAAAGTTAATCAAATAAAACCCTTTACAGGTGTTTTACTAAATGATAATTCTGAAATTGAAGAAATATTTAAATTTGAACTTGAAGGAATAAATCGTCAGAAAACTATTGAACAAATTAGAGAAGATTTGGTTAGTGAAAGCTATTTACAGCCCGTATTAAATAGATGTAGTAAATGTATTTTACCTTCTACTTTTCCATATATAGATTTTGATGAAAAAGGTGTTTGTAATATATGTAATAATTATGAGAAATATAAATTACTAAATATTGAAGAGATTACTCAAGAGATTGATAAATATGAAAACTTAATTATCGGCTTTTCAGGTGGAAGAGATAGTTCATACGGTGTTTACTTAATCGATAAATTGTATAAGAAAAATATTATTGCTACTTCTTATGATTGGGGGATGGTTACAGACTTAGCAAGAAGAAATCAAGCTAGGGTTTGTGGAAAATTAGGGATTGAACATATTTGGCTATCTGCAGACATTCAAGAAAAAAGAAAAAATATAAAAAAAAATTTACTGGCTTGGCTCAGCAAACCTCACATAGGAATGCTTCCTATACTTATGGCAGGAGATAAAGTTTGGCAAAAAAAATTAAGAAAAACAGCAAAGCTAAAAGACAAATCATGTATTTTACAATTTCAATCTCCATATGAAGCAACTTTCTTCAAACATGGGTTTGCTGGAATTAAGCCTGACTTTCCAAAAATGAAAACAATATCTAAGGCAAAGCTTTTTATTTACTATTTATACAATTTTATAATTAACTATAAATATTGGAATAGGTCATTACTTGATTCATTTTTGGGTTTCTTTGCATTTTACTTCAGAAGATCTGCATTTATATATCCCTATAAATATTACAAATTTGATGAATCTCTCATAGAGGAAGAGCTTAGTGAGAAGTTGAATTGGGAATTTGATCACACAACTGGAACAAGCTGGAGAATAGGCGACGGGACAGCTCCTTTTTACAATTACGTATATTGGCTACATGCTGGTTTTACTGAGAATGATTCATTTAGAAGTTACCAAATAAGAGAAGGAGTAATCACTAGAGAGGAAGCTTTAAGATTGATAAAACTTGAAAATATTCCAAGATTTGAAAGAATAAAAGAATATTTAGATTTAATAGATTTAGACTACGATTTTGTTATGAATAAATTAGAAAAAATTAAAAAGAATTCGCTTGTGAAAGAATGGAGTAATTATTAACAATAGTTTTCAAGAGGAGTATTCAAAAATTCAGCCGAAAATGTTTGAAATTGAAGGACGGATACAGAAAGCAAAAAAAGTTATAAGTGTTGTAAGTGATTTTACTGGCGGTATAGATGATAAAAATTTGTTAGATATTGGTTGTTCTACTGGAATAATGACAAAATATTATTCTAAATATTTTAAAGAAATAGATGGAATTGATATAGACGATGGAGGAATAGCCTTTGCAAAAGAAAATAATTCTTCAAAAAACATTACTTATGTGTTTACACCAATTGAAGAATTTAAATCAGAAAAAAAATATGATGTAATTACTTGTTCTCACATTTACGAACATGTCCCAGATAGTAAAAAACTTTTTGAAAAGATATATTCTTTATTAAAACCTGGTGGTATTTGCTATTTTGCTGCAGGAAACAGGTATCAAATATACGAACCTCATTATGGTTTATATTTTTTATCCTATTTTCCAAAGAAGATCTCAAATATATATTTAAAATTAACCAAAAAAGGTGATTATTATTACGAAAACCACCTGTCTCTATTTAAACTTAGAAATTTAGTAAATAAATTCAAAGTGCATGATTACACTATTGAAATAATTAGTAAGCCTTCAAAATATTCCGCAAATGAAATGCTAGATGAAAAAAGTCTCTCATACAAAATTATTAAAGTAATGAGTGGATACTTATATTTTTTTATTCCTACTTATATTTGGATATTAGAGAAACCTTTAGAGTAAATTACTTTTATTAATTTTTGTATAGATATTTAAAGCCATAAGAGAGAAAAGGCTAGCAATTCTTGTAGCCATAGTAAGAAAAACCACTTCTCCTGAGCTTAAACTGTAGAGCTCTTTAAATAATATATGAATCAGCTCTAATACTCCAATATTTCCCGGCGTAATAGTTGCAATTGAGGTAAGAGAAGTTATCAGATTAAAATAAACACTTTCTATAAACATACTATCAAACCCAACCATTTTGAAAATTAAATATAAATTTATGAATCCAAAGAGTAAGTGAATTAAAGAATGAAAAATTAATTCAAATTTATTTACTTTTATTAATTTGAAGTTAAATATTGTAATTAAATCAAAAAAATATTTGTTAAACTTATCTTTATTTTCTTCAAAGTTAAAATTTTTAATAAATATAAAGATCAAGATTAAAGCCGAAATTAATAGAGCCATTAAGGTTAAAGTTTCATTTTTGTATCTATTTTCATTTATGAAGACAATAGTAAGTAGTATTATTAATGACCCGAGTAAATGTAAAATTGCATATTGAGTATTTATAGCGAAATATTTATAAATCGATAATTTATGTTTTGTTTTCAAATATGTCACTTTTAAACCAGAACCAATTTTCATAGGTCCAGCAATATTTCCAAAAGTATTCAAAACTGTAAGATTCAGTGATTCATAAAATTTTATTTTTACACCAACGTTCTCAAATAGTTTTATATCGATTATTGCACTAATTAAATATCTACAAATAGATAAAAACAATACTGGAAACAAATATAGCCAATTAAAATTCACCGATTCAATTAGGCTTTTGTTGTTGTATAAATATACTCCTATAAATATAAAAATAGAAATTGTAATTAAGTTATTTAATATATTTTTAAAATTCATAATTAAATATTCAATCTTTTAAGACATCTTTCAAGATTATTATCCATGAATATACCTTCAAAGATTTCTTCACTGAGATGTTTTAATTTTTCTTGTAATTTAAAACCATTACGAACTTCTTCAATAATTTTTTCTTCCACCTCTCTGAATGATTGAATTCTTTCGATCGAATCATTATTGAATACTTTTGAGACTCCTGAGATATCATAGGCCATAGGTGTATCAAGAAAAAGAATAGATTTTTTGCTTATTAAATAATCTACAAAAACACTTGACCAATCTGTTATTAACATATCAGATATTGCAAGGGGAGCTATATCTGGATAATTATTTAGTTCATCATAGAAAATTAAATTTTTTGAACTTGTTATGTACTCTTTAATATCAACACTCAGCTGAGTATTTATGTGTAGTTTAATTAAAAATTTTAAATTCAATTTTGTTGCTACATTTTCAAAGAATTTATATAAATCTAAATTATGAGGTGATAGCTTACTCTGAATATATTTTTTATTTCTTCTATCATCTGTAGGTGCATATAAAATAATGTCAGAATTGATTTCAATGTTGCTTTTAATTTCATTCTTAATTTTTAACATTTCGTTTAGTGCATCAAGCCTTGGATAACCAGTAGTAACTAAATTTGCAATTTTATAATTACACTCTTCTATGTAGATTTTTTTTTCAAAGTTTGAATATAACCAAACCTCTGTAAACAAGCCCTGCTCACGTAAAATTTCTTTATTATTATTACTTTTAATTGCATGGCCTGTAAAGAAAGTTTTTATACCAAAAAAATTTTTAAAAATATTGTGGAAAAGTATTCCATGGCTTGAAATTACTATTTCTGATTTTACGACTTGGAGAATATGCCTTGGGTAGAAGATAGAAAGAATATTTTTTTCTTCACCCTGTAATTTTTTATAATCTTTATAGTTGAATGTCAAATAGTAGAAATCTTTACCTTTGTAACTTTCTATTTTTTTAATTTCTTGAATATTTCCAATAAGCTTATGTCCCATTAGTATGATATTTTTATTTTTATTTTTATTAAATAAATAAACTATAGAACTAATTATTAAATTAATTAAAAAAATTAAAATAATTAAATAATGTGTAATTTTATATTTTTCAAATCTCAAACTATTTTTATACTAGTTTTCAAAAAATAATAAATATGCTTTAACATTAGTTGATATGAAGAAAATTGGATTAATTCCATGTCGATTAGAAAGCACTCGTCTTCCTAATAAACCAATTGAATTAATAGAAAATATCCCAATGTTTGCTCATGTTTATTACAGATCAGAATATACCGATCTAGACGAGGTATATATATGTACTGATAGTAAAGAAATTATGAAAATTTCAGAGGACTTAAAAATAAATTCTATTCTCACTAAGAGTGAACATACAAATGGTACAGAAAGATGTGCAGAAGCTTCTTCAATATTAGGTCTCTCTAAGAAAGATATAATTGTAGACATACAAGGTGACGAGCCTTTATTAAATCCTGAAGATGTAAATAAGTTGATCTCTTTCTTCAATCCTGAAGTCCACGATATTGTTCTAGGATATCTTTTAGCTGAAGAAAAAAATAATATCAATACAGTAAAACTTGTTACAGATGATGAACATCAAGTTTTATTTTTTTCTCGTTTAGACATTCCTTCAAATTTTCGAAAAGAGACCCCTTTAAAGAAACAGGTAGGTTTAGTTGCATTTACAATTGACTCTATTCAAAAATTTTCAAATTCACAGCCCACAAATTTAGAATTAACGGAGGGTGTCGAATTATTAAGAGCTATTGAGTTAGATTTAAAAATGTTTGGTGTGGAACTTGACTATGAAACAAAATCTGTAGACACAGAAGATGATTTAGATTATGTTCGAAAAAATATTAACTCTGATAAGCTTTTTAAGAAATATAAAAATAGAGAAGTTAATTGAATAAAATTAGAAGTTCGAGAATTTTAATCTTTTTATTTTTTCTATCGATATTTTTAATTTCTTTGCGTGTAGATTATAGATTTACAGAACAAATAAATTGTTGCGGAGATGATCATACTTATTTTGTTCATGCTGAAACAATATCTGAAGATTTCGATCTTGACTACTCCAATCAGATGACGTTCGTTGAGGGCAAAGTAATTATGGTTGAGAATAAAGTTGTTCCCATAGGATTCATAGGCCCAGGTATTCTTGCAGCACCGTTTATGCTATTAGGAATATTTATAGATAAATTATTTAACTTTTTAAATTTTAACAATAGTGAATTAATGAATTACAAGCTACTTTTATATTCTCTTGCTCCAATTTTTTACTTTTTTTCATCAATATATATATTTCAAAAAATATTAAGTTTTTTGGACATAAAATATAAGACTGCTTATTTAATGCTTATATTTTTTGGCTCAGGAATACATTATTATGCTTTTGAAAGATATAGTATGACACACGTTTATGAAGTATTTTGTGTGACTCTTTTAATATATCTTCTATTAATTTTCTACGAAGGCGAAGATATGAAAAATAGTATTGCAGGAATTATTCCTTATGTTTTTCTAATTACATATTTAGTAAGGTACATTAACTATTTTATTTTTCTCATACCATTTTGGTTAACAAAAATGATGAAATCAAAATATCAAAATAAAAAACTTAGATTTAATAAATATTTTTTGCTTAATAGCATTGTTTCCATCGGATTGTTATCTTTTGTAACAAATAGTTTATATGGAAGGTTCACTCTGAATCCTATAGTTGTTTACAATAAAGAAAGCTTCCCTTTAATATCGTATTATTTAAATGTTTCAGCTGAAAGGGGAAATGTTATTTTAGATAATTTAATTATTTTATTTCGCCTGTTTTACACTCAAGAATTTGGTTTGATTTGGTTTGTTCCAATTGTTTTTGCCTCGATCATTTATTTATTAGTAGATACTTTGAAAGACTTTAAGAACTCGGCAATGTCAAATGTATTTGTTTTACTAAGTATAGGACTGCCTATTGGGATTATCATAGTTTGGCAAACTGTAGGCTCTGCTTTTGGAATGAGATATATATATGCTGTATTACCAATTGCTTTTCTTGCTTATATGTTTTTTGCCCAAAAATATAATCTTAAAATTTTAAATATCTACACAATAATTTTTTCATTTCTTTCTTTCTTGTCTGTTTTATACTTTGAAACATCAGCTTCTTCATCTCTATCTGAGAATGAAGTTCTAAATTCATTTGGTGATTTTACTAGATATGCTCAACCAGAATATCTTTCTGGTTTTTTGAATTCAATACTCAGTTTTGATAGTTATTTTATTATTTTTGGAACAAGTTTCCTAGGTGCTTCAATTATAAAAATATTTTCAATCATCATGGGAATTGATGGTTTTATTAACTTTTTATCTAAATTTGGTATAAGTATTGAGAATCCTGATGTTATTCGAATATTTAATAATATTGATTTGATTGATGGTCACAAATTTATTTTTATAATTATGTTTTTATCAATATTTTCATATTATTTTTCTAAACAAGTCACAAAAGAGTATAAATAGATATGGGGATCTTTTTGCTGATTTTATTTACTATTTATCCTATTAAGTTTTTTTGATATAAAACCTATTACTTTTTGGACTAAGTTCTCTTTAACAATATTAAATCCTTTTTTAGTCTTTTCAGGATCGCCTGTTTTTATTGGATAATTATTTGATTCTAAGAAGTTAGTTATTGGTGCTTTAAATTCTTTATTTTTTAGTTCAGGAACCAGATTTAAATACTCTTGTACCACTTTTCTATCAAGAAATGGATATCTTCCTTCTATCCCAAAACCACCAGTAATTGACTCTTCTTTCATTAAGTAACTTGACTGAGTTCCATCATAAAAATTTTCCCAAGGAAAGATATCATATAAGTTATCGTCAAAAGATTTAGGGTTTGGGGAACCAAAAGAATAACTTTGCAGATTGGATGTAATTTCATCTCCTCCTTGACCGGATGATAAAATTTTAATATTTTCATTTTTAGATTTTACATAATCTAGTAAATAGACCAAGCCATGAGAACCTCGATCACTAAAACCATCCTGTGTTAGAGATTCACTTTCTTGCTTGGGGCCGTAGCTAAATTTTGAAATCTTGCTATTTAATAAATATTTTGTTTTTTTAAAGTCACCCTGTTTTAATGATTTTTTAATATAAATCTTATTTTTATTAATTAATTTCCTAAATAATCTTCTAAATAGAACAATTTTATGTTCGTTACCATAATATGAAAAAACTATATGTTTTATTTTCAGCTTTTCAAACGCACACGAAATAGCCCCACTATCTAGGCCGCTACTTAGAGGTAAAATTATATCATGAGGCAAGTCTTCAAATCTGACTTTTATAGAATTCAAAAAAGCTTCATTCCAGTCATCATAATCTGTTTTGAATTGATCAAGATTAAATTTATAATATTCAGAGAATATTTCTAAATTACTATTTTTTATATAATAAACCCCATAACTATTTGCATGTAATTTATATATATTAGTAAATCCGGCTTCCTCAAGTGCTGTCTTATATGATGAAAATCCAAATTTTGTAGTTTCTTGTGAGTAAAACAATGGTTTTGTTGCAAATATGTCAGTTGAGAAAAAAATTAAATTTTTTTTTGCGTCAAATAGAACAATTGCAAATTCACCATCTAAATGCTTTATGAAGTCAAAACCGTATTTCTTATAGGAGTCAATAATCGCAAATACATCTGAACTGTAATCTCCTAGTTCTTTATAATTATAAATTTCTCCGTTGAAAACTACAGTAATATGTTCATCCGTAACAGGCTGAGGTGTAAAATCTCCAGTTAAGCTTAAAAGTGTATGTGTAAAATTTATACCCTCTACTGTTCTTATTTCAGTATGGTCAGGCCCTCTATGTTCTAAGAAAGAACATACTTTATTTTCGTCATCTAAAATAGCATCAGTTACTAAAAATCCGCACATTTGAATAATCTTTCTTTATATAAAGTTATTTTATCTTTAGGAAGATCTAAATTTAAACTTAAATATATTTTTAATATATCTAAAAAAGTCAATTGTTTTAATCTTCTTTCCTTCTTTGTAGCTTCTTCCTTCATACATAATTGGGACTTCTATAATATTTTTACTTTTTTTTATAAATTTTGAAATTAATTCTAAATCTATACTGAAACCTTGTTCATTAAATGGATTCTTTAGAAAAAAATCACACGGCATTAACTTATAGCAGGTTGTAATATCTGTAATTTTTGAACCATGGACAATCGAAAAAAGTGATGATAAGAAACCGTTCGCTATTTTTGCTCTTAAATAAACATTACTTCTTTTTTTATCACCAATCACTCTAGAACCAATGATGAATGATTCAGGATTCTTTTTTGCTATTTCAAACATCTCAACAATATCACTAGGAAAATATTCTAAATCAGCATCATGTATTACAACATGACTGCTTGTTATATGTTGCCTAGAATGTAAAACTCCAACGCCTTTACCTTTTTCTTCAGATGTTTTGTCTAGGATAATATTCTCATTTTGATTTGATATTTTTTCTGCAATCTTATAAGAATTATCTGTTGAGTTATTATCTATTAAAATAATTTGATTATAAATATTATTCTCAAGCAATCTATTTACAGATTTTTCAAGTAAGTTTTCTTCATTATAAAAAGGAACTATTACAGATAAACTAACCATATACAATTATAGACTAATAGCTATAATTAGAATTTGGGCGCTTAGCTCAGTCTGGCAGAGCGCTTCCCTTACAAGGA
>CETM01204369.1_pt1 | contig 18685 bp, 28 predicted proteins | sample 361451 | NCBI WGS metagenome assembly CETM01 (sample SAMEA2622690, study PRJEB7988) | marine metagenome | isolation source: saline water (ENVO:00002010), including
GCTCTTCTTCTGTAGGCAGCTGGCCAAATTCCTCTTCATACTCCTTGTTAAGATTAGTAATCTTCCACATCAAGCCTGATGTATGTGATGGTATTCTTACTGTATTCTTATGTATGCTAATATGACGGCTCACAGCTTGCCTAATCCACCAGCTTGCGTATGTGCTAAACTTAAAGCCTTTGCGCCAATCAAATCTTTCAACTGCTTTCATCAATCCAATGTTTGACTCTTGGATAAGATCTTCTAAATCGCAGCCTCTCTTTGAGTATTTCTTAGCGATTGATACAGCAAGGCGAAGGTTTGATTGAATCATAATATCTCTTGCTAGATTGTCTCCCTTTTCTATCCTTTGAGATAGTTCTACCTCTTGCTCACGTGTTAAAAGTTTATGCTTACCAACATCTTTAAAATAAGACTCTAGTATTGAAGACACAATTTTCTCCTGATCGTGTTATACTCTGATTAATTTCAGACTTTTATTAGTTCAATAGAAATGTAGACACCTGGTATAGAAGTAAAGGTTTTATTTTCTCTTTATTTTTCTTAGATATAGCTGGTGCTTTTCTTTTCTTGCTTCTCTAATTTCTTTTTCTCTTTGAAGATAGCATATCTCTATCTCGACATTGGCACGCTGAGTCCCTGATGTCCTACGCGCCATTGACTTAGCTCGCGCTAAAAGCCTGGTAATTTCTGACTCATCCATCACTGTTAGGTGATCTTTATGTAAAATTCTCATTAGTTACCTCTTTGTTATGAGTTTTCTACTAATAATATTTTAATAAGTTGTTTCCGTATGTATTAGAATTATAACATAAATGTGGTATGCTTACATGATTTTCGTTACAAATATTTCAAAAATTATTCCAATGATACAGGTAGAAACTATCCATAAAACTCGATTTAAAGTCTTTACCTGACTTTTCATAATTGCAAGATCTTCTCCTAGGCCCATGGGTATCAATTTAGAGCAGCTTTCATATTTCTCCTCTAGAATGCTTAGGCGCGTTTCTTGTCTTGCTGTTACACCGCTAAGCTCAGACATGGAGACTTCTATTTTTTCCATTCCTTCTTTTAACTGATCAAGCTTTGATTCAACATTAGTTGTTACAATCTTAAGATCGGTCAGAGCATCCTGGAGCTTTACGAGCCAATCTTCTGTGTTTCCATTTGCCATTTTATCCTCCTTGTCTGAATTACTTTAAACTTACAAAAGTTCCAAATCGGTCCTTTGCTATATTTTTTGCCTTTTCCTTTTCTACTTTTAAACTTACTGATGATGAATATTTAGATTTATTTTTTCTTATAGGGCCTGCAGAAGATATTGCCTGATTTGACTTTAGCCATAAGAGTATAAGGTGCAAATCAGTAGATGAATTTGCAGAAACTGTAGCTTTGTTTATATTTCTTTTCTTTTTAAGTGACATATAGCTATACCAGTATAGGCTTCCCTTTTACCATTACCTCTCTACCATCGATAGTAAGAATCTTTATTAGCTGGATACCCGGTAGCTTTTTTATCTTTTTTGAAATCTCGACTAGGTCTTTTACTACTTCGCTAGACTCAGGAAGAAATTTAATGTAGACATCTAAAAACGTTCTTCCTCTTTTTTTTCTTTCTACGCGCTCACCTTGTCCCACCACAGCTACACCCTCTAAAACCCTTATTCTTGTAAGAGTGTCAGGAACATGAGCATTCTCATCCATGGCAAACCGAAGTGTAGATTTAACAAGGCCCCTGTTTAGCCTATACGGATCTTGTTGCTCTGACAGTAACTTTTTCATAAACGAGGAACTCTAAATAAAATAATCTTAGGCTTGCGCGCCTGGTATAAATATTAGATTATTGAATCTCTTTCTAAATCATTTACATTTAAATTAGCATCTTCTTCTACCATCGCACACCCGACTGTGAGCATCATAGAAGATGCAGATACACCATTTTCCAAGGCTGTCCTTACTACTTTGAGCGGATCTACTATGCCCATTTCCAGCATGTCACCGTAGTCTCCAGATGCTGAATTGTAGCCGCAGTTTTTCTTCATGACCCTTATTTTTTCTAATACTACATCTGGGGTACCGCCTGCATTTTTAACAATCTGCTTGCAAGGTGCGCTACAGGCATTCTTAATAATTTTTACACCGGCCAGGAAGCCTTCATTTTCGGAGGTTGGAAGCTTAAGATCCTCAGATGCCCTTACAAGCGCCAATCCGCCGCCAGGCAATATTCCTTCTTCAATGGCTGCCTGTGTAGCACTAAGCGCATCGTCAACTCTATCTTTTCTTTCTTTAAGTTCAACCTCAGTTGCGCCACCGACTCTTAGAATTGCAACTCCTCCGGCTAGCCTGGAAAGTCGATCTCTTAGCATGTCTTTTTCTTCCAGGGTGACAGTCCTACTTTTAATTTGCTCTCTAATGCTCTCTGCTCTCTCTTCGATATCCTCTTTTTTACCTGAGCACCCTATGAGAGTAGTTGAAGATTTTCCTACTACAACTTTTTTACATGTACCGAGATCTGACAAGTTTAAATCAGATAGAGATTCTCCGGAGGCAGGCGAGAAAACTTTTGTGTTTAATAGAACTGCAAGGTCATCAAGCATTCCTACTCTATTTTCACCAAATCCCGGAGACCGAACAGCGCAAATTGATAGAGAGCCTCTAAGCTTATTAACCACACATCCCTGCATTGCATCGCCGTCTACATCGTCTGCAATTATTAAAATACCTCTTTGAGAGTTTAATACTTCTTCGAGAATTGGCATTAGCTCTTTTAGAGAGGAAAGCTTTTTATTACAAAGCAAGACATACGGATTAGCAAGCTCTGCAGTCATCTTATCTTGATTTGTTATGAAGTAAGGTGAAAGATAGCCTCGATTAAATCTTAAGCCCTCAACGACAGTTAAAGAGGTATTAAAGCCCTTAGCTTCTTCAACAGTTATTACGCCATCTTTGCCCACTGCATTGATAGCCTCAACCAATAGCTTACCAATCTCTTTTTCACCATTTGCAGATATTGTGCCTACCTGCTCGATCTCACCGTCATTTGATATTGGCATTGCCATTGACCTTAAATTTTCTGTAATTTCTTGACAGGCATAGTCAATTCCCTTTTTGATATCAGAGATTTGAAAACCTGCAGCAAGCATTTTAATTCCTTCAGAAAATACTGCCTGAGAAAGAACGGTTGCTGTAGTGGTGCCGTCACCTGCTACATCTGCAGTTCTTGAAGCTGCCTCTTTAATCATTTGCACACCAATATTTCTAAACTGGTCTTTCAGGTTGACAAACTTGGCTACAGTAACGCCATCCTTTGTTAAAAGCGGCAATGCTCCCGGGCGTTCAATAACAACATTCTTTCCCTTTGGTCCCATTGTGACCTTAACGGCGTTTGCCAAAATATTAACACCTTCAAGCAGGTCTTCTCGAGCGCTAGTGTCAAATTTTATTAATCTGTTTGCGTCTTTCATGCTAGCCTTTCAATATTCTCTTGTTTTTACTGTTTTCTGTAGTGAGATCTGGTACATCTATAATTCTTCTTTCATTTGTAAGAACGTTTTCTGCGACTATAATGTCACCTTTTTTATATGCAATCTCATCATCGTTTATAATTTTTAAATTTCTTAAAGATCTTAGCTGGTTTTCAGGTAGTATATCCTGCATTTTTTACTCCCTCCTCTATGGATTCAATTGATATCTTTCCTACGACTCCTCCACCTAAATCTACGTCTAGGCTTTGAGATTTCTCTTCAGTAAAGTTTGCTTCTGGCTCTGGCTGGGTTTCTTCACTAGAAACGCGCTCTGGGTTTTCATGAGGGGTAAACCTGCCAGATGCTTTTTCTGCCTTTTGTATTATACTGTCAATAGTTGCAGTTGCTTTTTCAAGCATTGCAATTTTAATTTGATTAGTATCTTCGTACACAGACCCGTCAATTCCATCGAGCTTTCTTAAGTCTTTATTTTTTGTTGGAAGCTCAACAATATAAGAGACGTTGTTTCCTTCTAGTGTTGTTCTAAGTATTTTCTCTGTTACCTGAACTGGGATCACACTATGCTCTTTATGCATTAGAAGATACAAGACTTGACCCACATAATAATTCATCGAGACTCTCCTCGTTGCATATCGTACACAAAAAAAGAGCTGTCGTATAAGACAGCTCAAAATAAATTAAGAAAATATTTTATGTAGTATTTTTAATGTAATCTTCGGTTAAAACTAGAACGCTTTTCTTTAAGCCAGTCTGTTGCTGGTACTCAGTGAGATCCATCTCCATAAGTGCCTGGCGCAATCTTGTTTCTTCTCTATAGCCGCCGTAATTTGAGTATATTTTTATTAGCTTTTCAATTGCGGTAGAGTGTAATTTCATGTTTTACTTTTTAAATCCTTTAAACCCGATGCCTGGTCCGCCAACCCAAAGTTGTCCAGCCTTGCTTACACGGGGCTTATCTTTACCATACACCCATGATGCACCGAGGTTAAGGTCTTCAGGAGAAATCTGTTGAAAAATATTTCCGATCTCATGTCTAATAACTTCACGTACTCTAGCCTCTGCTAGTGCTTGCTCTCTCTCTTGTTTCATGATAGCTAGCTCTCGACGCAACATGCCTTCATCTATTTCATAAACTGTATCTTCTGCAAGTTGATGACCGTGCTCATCTTCATCGCCCATCTCGTCTCTCTTACGCCTGTTTCCAAGCTCTTGCAAGTCTTCGTCGTGAGCTCCTTCATAATTCATCATGCCGTAGCCCTCATCCGTGCCATCATCATCGGCATCATCCGCTTCAGAGGTGCAATGAGCTTCATCAGGATCTTCTTCCATGTTGTGCATTGCCTCGTCAACCTCATCCATTGGATCAACTGGCTCTACATCTTCAGTGTATTCACCAGCCATTTCCTGGAGGTCATTTTCTGACTCATCACCCTCAACAATGTTTTCTGGCGTGTGTGCTCCTTCTGCACTTTCACTAAGCAGTGATCCTCCAGCGGATATACCTGCTAAAACTGATAATCTTTTTGCGTCAAATTGCATGATAAAATCTCCACGATGCTTTATTAACTATTACGCACATATAAAAAAATAATCAAAATTATTTAGAATCAGAAAGAGATTCTCTTACATTCTGAGTAATCTGCTTGCCTTTTTGTGATGCAACGCTTACAGACTCTAGGCCTAAAGCAAACCTGACATTATCGTAATCTGCTTCATTTAGTTTTTCTTTTAAAACTGCCATGTCAGCATATTGATGCAAATCCCATTGAACAACTGGTACTTCCTGACCATCGATACCTGGTTCAAACTCTCCGGTTTCTCGACTTTCAAAAATATATAGAAGTTTTGGCATCTCCTCATCGCTAGGTACCATTATAAAAGGAATTTGCGAGTTGCCTTCTTGAGATTCCTCGTACATAATTTCAGGAACCCAGTTTGTAATACTTTCTGACATGTCATATACCTCAGCTTGACGTTATGAGTAGTATACACATTATGTTAATTCAGTTAATAATAATCAAAAAAATTAATTATCTCTATTTAAAAGATAGAGATGAAATGGTAGGCTCAAGCCTTAGAGCTTCTGTATCTGAAAGATTTTCTTGAGCATCCAGCCGAAGCGAATTTTTTGTAGCATTCTCAAGTTGAGAAATATACTCAGGCATAATGTCTGATTTAATCACGTTAATTGTCTCTCTACCTATTAGTCTTTTTTCCTCTTCGGGCATGCTTGGATCAGTCTGAGTTGCAAGTGCGTAAAAATCAAGATCATCATCTCTAACATCTCTTCCAACATAGCGTAGAAAATCTGCTATATCTGAATGAGTAGCTCTAGGGGAAACAGCATCATAGTATCTGCTCCTTACTTCCTGTGCATCTTGTATAATTGCATCAATGATATTGTTAACATCTACAGATGTTTCTATTTCAGCTTGAGGGACTTCTTCGCCTTCTTCATTGTTTTCTAAAATAAAACCTAGGCTATGACTTTCGTGAACAAAGCTTTCCTTTATTGTTGGCAGACCAAGTCTGCGTATAAAGCTCTTTGTCCTACCCCTGATAGTAGGCTTAGGTTGTGCAAGAGGCTTGGCGGCATCTTTTTCGATATTCTTTTCTACCTGACCTGGCTCGAGACGGCTGCCGTCAGGCTTTTGCCTGTATTTATCCATTTCAGCATCTCTCTCTCTGTAGGCGGCAGATCTTTCAAGAAAAGCTGTTTGAGACTTTCTCATAATTTTGTCATAATTAGCTGGGCCGCTTGTAAAAAGACCTTCAAGCATTTCAAGCCCTACAGCACCAATTCTCCATGTGCCTTTAATTGGTGCCATAATAACTCGCCAGGCGCCTGAAACTATATTAGAGATTGCTCGTAAGCCTCCCTTAAAGTCTTGCCACCATTGCAAGCCTAGAACAAAACCCGGCGGGGCATCCCTAGCCATGTCAAATCGTGCGAGCTTTTCACCTATAAGCTGTTTGTCTTCACAATACATCTAAGAGTCTTCTCTCTTCTCGTGTTCTCACAACAAGATTAATCCCTGTTGCCTTCTTATAATAATTAATAAGCTCTTTCTCAAAATCATTTAGCCATTGCTCTTTTGTCTTAGGATCTCTTGTAGAAAAATTTTTTCTCAGAGTCGAGGGTATACCTCTCATTACTTCTTTTTTTACTGTTACCCAGTCATCACAATCATCAACGTACGAAGCAACAAAATTAATCTGCTCTATAATTCTGTCTGGGATTATCATTTTGTATCCTTGACCAGCGACTTCGCGTTAGGAAAATTCATCTCGCTGACAGCTTTTGCAAAATCCTCTCTATCACTCGGATTATCCAGGTTAATACCAGACTGCTTAAGCTTTGTAAGCGGCTTGGCACTAAACTGAGTTCTCATGGCATAGTTAATCCCTCGATTATTTCTAAAGTAGACTGCTCCCTGAGCCGGTGGAAAATCAAATAGCACTGTTTTTCTACCTCCGCCCAGATCAATTTCAAAAGCCGGATTAAGATGATACAATCCTTTGCCCTTAACTTGTACCACGCCCGCGCCCTTGTACATGTAATAGTCACGCAATGCGTCAGTTGAGACTGTGTATGCCGCAAGCCTTAAGCCCGTGGGTGTATCATTAAGAATCTTGTGAACAACACTGACATATTCATCTCTAGTGATTGAACCTAATACAGATTCAATAGGTGCAATTTCACCCGTGTCGACACGCTGTTTGTTAATACCATTGCGAATTGCAAGCATTCTCTTTTTGACCTTTGGCATGTCTGGGTCCATGTTGACGAGGTTTGCTATGTCCTGATTTTGTGGCTTAGGATTAGATGCATAAAATTCGCCCTTGTCATAATCGTATCTCATTGTAGGCTCACCAGCTTGAGCGTTTGGAAGCTTTACTTCGATGCCGAGCTCACCGTTAGCAGACTTAACATAAACGTCTGAATAAGCATTGTCAGTCTCAGCTCTTACACTCATTCCTGCAGACTGAAGCTGATCACCTATTTCATCTTCATAAATATAACCCGCTTTTCTCTGGCCGCCCGAAGTCCCTGCTGTGCCAAAGATAATCAATAGATTGTCAAGGCCGGGCATCATATAAGCTGTATATGTTCCACTTGGATTGGGTGACTCATGAGGTGCTAGTTCGACAACTGAATCGGTAGACCCGGGTAGAAGTTGTCTGTAGAGCTTGTTTACAATATCATTGAAATCATGGTTATCACCTGATCCAGCCTTTAGACCAAACCGCATAAGATTCAAACTTGGTGATGTCGTATTTACTTTCTCTATGTCACCGTTTAGCAGATCTGAACCTTGTAAAATATTGAGAATAATTCGTGCTTTTCCTGCAAATGATTTCTGTGCATCAAGCAAGGATTCACCAGCATCTGGCTCAGCAGACAATTCGTTTTCAGACTCTTGCAATATTTTTCTTACAGCAAGCCTCAGAGTGTTTTCAGCAACAGATTGACTATTGGTTGACTCAACAGCTTCTATCGCCTTCTGTGCTGCGCTCCTTGTTCTTTCTGACTTAGCACTAAGCCTATTACCAATGTAATCTTTGAAACGCTCCAGAGCCTCCCTGAAGTCATCTGTGTTATTTCTAGACATATATTTTATTAACTCCTCAAAGGTTCTAACCTCTGATTTTGGTGCACTTATTCCCAACAGGGGAAGATAGTTATCTGGATCTACAATTCTACCCTCTGGGTCTTCTTTGCCGTTAACTTTTTTACGCCAGCCACCCGGAAAAGACAGAGTGTATTTAACAACAGCATCTCCTGATGACTCTCTCTCGCCCTTGATTTTTGCGAGAAGTGATAGCATTAATTTGTGATACTCACCCTTGACTTTTCCTTCGCCGCCGCCGGACAGTTCCCAAGCAGTGTCGTCGATGCTTGAACTGGGAAATAGATCAACCTGAAAGAGCTGGCCAGTCTGAGGGTCTTGTACCATTATTGCAATTAACTGACCTAGTTTCATCACCCTAGAAACACCCTCAACTAGCTCTTCGCTCAAGTACGGTGCTTTAAGCATTGTCTGATACAGCTTTTCTTTATCTGGCTCATCAACAATTAGGTCGATATCACCTATTTCTTTCTTATCTGTTCCTGTGCTTCCTGCGGGTAAGAAATTTATTCCAAGCGGACCAAGTAGATTTTTCTCAAGATCGGCCATGATTCTATTAGCTTGCTCACGAGTAATCCTGTCTTCAGACGTAACAACGACTTTCCTACCAGTCTCATCTTGCTTTTTAAATGCGTTCCCACCTTCAGAAAGCATTTTTATAATAATTTTTTTTAAGGATTCTCTAAGCTCTTCTTTGTTTCCTTTATCAGGAAGTGATGCTTTTCCAAACCCTTCGCGGCCCATGGCGCTGCCAAAGAAACCGCGCATCTTATTGATAGGCGTGAACAAACCCGTTAATTTATAAGTCTTGCCATTATAGGTAAACACTATTCCTTCAGTTGCACGCTGAAAGAGGTCCTCATTAGCCTCGAGCCTTGCCAAAGCCACTCTGATTCCCTCTAGAGTCTTTGTGTCTCCTGCCTCAAGGCCAAAATCAAACCCTGACTCGAAAGCTGCTCTAACGTCTTTTATGAACCCTAGAAGCTCTTCCTGATTGCTAGCAGTAAGTGCAAGATCAAGCTTGTCGATAATCATTACACCTAGGCGCTGAATAATATTTTCTAACGGAATAATAGCTTCTTGCACAATACGAGGTTTAACTTTGTCTAGTGCTCTAAACTTCTGGTAATCTTCAGGAGACACTACTTTCTTTAGTCTTAGTGCTATTTTCCCCTTGCCCGTCATAAACCTGTCAGCAACATCAGAGACTAACTCAGTGGGAATAAAGTCATATTTTTCAGCCAAAAACTTTTCCAACCTAGCCTTAATATAGTCACCAACTGTATTTTTGCTGACAGACATGCCGACTTCGTTCACAACAGATTCAAGATCTTTCTCAAGCTGTTCAATTTGCGCATCATCTTGTTCAAGACCTTTAATAAGCCTGGCAGTAGGAACTTCGTCCATGGTAAAAGCTTCAGTTGACGCCTGCTTCATTTCAGACTTAAAAGCATTAAGTGCGTCTTGATTAACAGATTCATCAGTTAACGGAATTGGAAGCACAGTGCGAAGTGAGTCTTCATCATATAGAATTGTATTTGGATTCTTTGACACCATGATCTGAGATGCTATTACAACCTCACCGTTTCTAAAAAGCGAGTCTTGGTAAGAGAGTGCAACTGGTTCAAGTGCCTCATAGGCAATAGCGAAACCTTCGGCAATATTTGAACGCCCTCCAGTGTAGGTGGACATGATTTCTTCAAGAGTCATTCCGCCACCCTTGCTGCCAGTTCGAATTGCTTCTAGCTTTTTATCTTTAGCTGCCTGTCCCTGAAGATCCATCTTGGTGAAAAATCTCAGTCGACCATCAACAACGGTAAACGCAAGAAATTGGCCGTCCATCTTTTCCTGGACGTTCTCTAGTTTTCCTTCAAGCCCGAGGCGTCCAATCTCAACGATGTCGCTTAGGGGCATTGAGAACTCTTCATAGAGATTATAAATGTGTGCTTCTTCTCCTGGTGCACCGGCAGCTTCCGCTTGCTCGTTAACAGAAAATCTAGTAGCTGCTCTGTATATCGATGCAGGTGTAATTAATATTGCCATTTTAACCTCTAATTATACCGCGAATTAAAGCTCTAAGATGCGCTTCTGCAACTTGAATCGATTCCTCTTGATCTGAAAGTATTTGAATTATCTTGTCTTTTTCGTCATTGTTCAGAAAAGGGGGTAGAAATCTTTTTGCCTGGTCTGCAGTTTTATGTGATGATGCAAGATTTCTAACCTGGGTCCCTCTTACAGTTTGCCTTGCGGTGACTTCTTCATCGTCAAGCTCTTCACCCTTACTAGCATAAAAATCTTTCAATGCCTCTCGAGCTTCAACTTCGCCTTGTGCCATTAGCTGGTCAAGTTTTTCAGCATAGTCATCTGGGCTAGACGGTACCGCACCACCAAATTGAATCTGTCCTGCTTGAACTGCATCTTTAAACTTTGGACTTCGCATGTACGGGCGCATTGAATCCCCGTCACCATAGATTGTTACCTTTTCTATCTCGCCTGGATCATCGACAAAGTCCTCAAGTGTCTTAAAGATCGCTGTGACAGGTGCACGAATTGCAGCTAAGTTACCTTGAGTATCTTTAGCCTGGCTCTGAACAAGGACAACTTCAACTTCCGGGATGCGCTCTAGAGCAGACTTGTATATATCAAATATCTCTCTGGCAACTCTTTCGTCATATACTCGGCCAGAGTCTCCAATTGATCTAAATTTTTGGCGAGCTTTTAAAGGCTGGCCTTTCTTTCCATATCTTGTAGGCTCAAGCTGTTGCATTCCATAAAACAAGTAAACTTTATCATTATCTCTAATGGCATCTGCAAGCTTTGCAAAGTGACCTGTTGTAAAGGGCTTAAATCCTCCGCCATAAAGTCCTAACTTCATTTCTTAACCTTTTTTTGAAAGCTTTTCTCAGACAGAAGTGCATTTTTTGCTGCAAACCTCTCTGCCTTTCTCTTCATATGTCGCAGGCTATCAATTGCCCTGCTTACCGTGTAGCGCTCTTTTCTCTCCGACCTTTTCATATTCCTTCTGATAAAGTCAAGTTCACCAATTACACGGTCAAGCTCAGCAAGATGTTTTCTTGAACCGTAAGGCACAGAAACTCCTCTTCTTGTTTTAACTTTGCTCTCCAGCAATGCACTTATGTATTTTCTTAAAAAGACGTCTTGTTTCATTGACAAACCTCTATCTCTAATTATAAAGGTTAAACTGTCTCTTTCTCAGTCCTTGTATCTATTTCTGCTTTTTGCACAGCAGACCGGCAAGCTTCAATAACATAATCAGATATTTGACTATCTAAAAGATCAACACTCTCTGGTAGCTTGTAGTAGTTTTTAATTTTACTTAATAGCTCGTCAGTGCAAGAGATCTCTAATACTCCGCCGTCACTAAGTTTTATTTTCTTTATGTTGTTCATGAAAGTATTTTAATATAAAGTTTAATTTTTTACACTAAAATGTCATTAAATCTTTTACTTTTCTTCTAATGGCTTCAGTCTGCTGTGTTCCAACTCTTATCGGAGGTGTCGTGTCCTCACCCTTTGGGCGACGAGATGACTTCTCTTTCTCAGATACTTTAACCTCTTCCCTCTTTTTGACCGTAAAAGAGGATGGTGGCTCGCTAGGATCTTGTGCCTCCTGACCTGCAACCATATCTGTCATTATATCTGATATTGAATTTAAGAAAGTGTATAAAACACCCCTTTCATCTCTAGACAGCCTATCAACGTAGCTTTCAAGCTCAATTTTTGTATCTTTATCCTTGAGAGATCTTCCGCTTCTGATTGTATTAAGAGCATCTCTGATCATAAAATAGGTAATTTCTTTAGCAGGAGTGCTAGCAGCACTGCTGGCTTCTTCAGATTCCTGATCGGACTTTTCAACCTCTGGTGCGTTTTGAGATTCAACCTCTTCCTCGTCCTCAGATTCCACAGTATCCTCTACGTCCTCATCTCTTTCGCTCACATTAGATGCAGAAAATCTCATCTTGTCTTTCTTCATCTGAGTTTCGAAATATTCTTGCTCTTTATCTTCTTTTATATCTGTGTGTGCTTTTTTTACACTTTCTTCTGCAAGTATTTTTAAAAAATTCTCTAAGTCAGAAACTGAATCTATTTTCACTTTGCTCACTTTCTTCTCCGGTTGTATCTGATTGAATTTTGCCACCGCTCGCGGTAAAGTCTATTATATTTACGCTGAGGCGACTCCTCTTGGCCTTCCAGGTGCTCTTCAATTTTTCTTCTTGAGGTATCTTCTCTTTCACAGATATCTTTCATAAACTTATCAAACTGTGATGTTTTATCTTTATTGTGGGACATTTTTCACCTTCTATTCTATATATTCTCTCTGTGACAATACAACCAGCCTAAGAGACGATTAACTTCACCTTGCAATTTGCATCTTGAATATTGCTTATGTCTATGCAGATATCAGAAAAGCTATCTTTTTTAATTTTTAAAATACTATTTTCTTCATATTTTATTTCAATTCCAAAAATCGTATCGCCAGATATTAATCTAGATGCTATCTCCTGTGAGCACATTGTTGTTATCTCTGCTCCCTGAGCACTTCTTTTAAAGCCGGTAATATTTGATATAACACTCTCGTCTTCGAAGTCAATAAAGCAAGAAAAAAGCGTGGGAGTTGTTACTAAGTCATAGAACTCTGTCATATCAACACGCTCCATCAGAGACTCACTCATCATGACAGAGGCATCATTCATATGCTCTTTTCTCTTATATTTGAAAGATAGTATTGCAGGTCATCGTAAAGATCATCTATAAATTTTGTCAGCTCTATGTCTAGCTCAGTAACTGCGTCTACATCATGTGTATAAGATTCAATCTTGACATTTCTATTTTTTATTTCTATGTCTGCATGATGTCCCACTGATTCCTGATGCTTTAATATCTGGCTGATGAACTCTCTTAGAAGCGATGGATTTCTAAACTTAAACACTCTCCCAAGTCTTTCTGGGCTTGAAAGTGTAGTCCACTCTGACTCAGATACGCTAACGGGCAAAGAGTCAACTTCTTTTCCACCTAGGACGATATCTAAAGACCTTGATGAAAAAGAAGACTCAGTTAAAAGCTCGTTATCTACATAGCTGAGAAGAGATTTCATAAATACTATTGATACTCCTTTATTGCTTTGTCTAGAGCATTTTTAACTTTAGGAGAATCAGCTGTCCGTTTCTTGATAAATTCAATTGCAAGCTTGTTAATTCTATCTCGATCTTCTATCCATTTTCTTGATTCACTTCTTGCTTTGCTAAAGTCAGTCTTGGACATAAAATCTTTTATTTTTTTGTTGCTAGGTGAAGTTTCACCGACAATCATTTTTGTGATAACTTGTTTTGAGTCATCGACTCCAAAGCCAGAGAGTATTTTTTGAGTCTCATCTTTCCATGCACCAAGAGTATTATTGACAAAAGGTTGATAAAATATTTCTTTAAAAAATGATCTGAATATTTCATTTCCTTTTTCTTTTGGCCCTATTTTAGCAGTTCCCATTAGCTGCGTGGCAGTCGATTTGTCCATCTTCCCTTTTTTGCTTCTATTGAAAATCTCCTGCCTAAAAGCTCTTGATGCTCTAGAGATTATCATTTCCATCACATTGTTCTTGATAACTTCAGATTGTAAAAACATTTTGATTTGCGGCTTATAGGCAAATTGTCTTGCACCAGCTGCCCCTCTAAAACCTTCAAGCTCTGCAATTCTTGTCCAGGTGTCTGCATCTCTTTGAGACTCAGCTTTCTTCTTGGCTTCTAGATCTTTTGCGATGTCAATTAGTTCTGCCACGTCATCTGAATCATCATCGGGATCAGTATCGTCATATTTCTCTTCACCAGAGTCAGCTTCTCCTGCAGCAAGCTGAGCGTGTCTCTTTGCACCTACGAGAACTAGCAAGCCTGAAGAAACTTTGTCTTTCTTGCTTAGCTTTTGTATTTCTGCATCTAAAAGCTTTCTAAATTCTTCTGGATCATATTCTGCCTTCTTCTCAAGAGAATCAACTATAGAATTAATATTTCCAATTTGTAGATCTTCTGGTGTAACCTTTTCAGGATTTTTAAGAAAGCCAGAAATATACTTCTTCATCTCTAAGGCTGCGCGAGTTCTCTCATCGCTAGACAGACCTGCAAGAGCTTTTCTGACTGTAGTATCTCTAAATAAATCCCTTGTTATGGTCTCTGCTTCGTCAATCATTTTTGCATATCTAACCGGAAAAGTATATGTCTGGCCTTTGTCGGTTATCTTTTGATCGAGAATATTATACACTGTTCTTTCAAACACGGCAGGTGTGTGAAAGTAATCTTGAATCTGATCGAGTGCATACTGAAGCTTGTTTTCCATTGAAAGGGGTGCATCTAAAGAAGCTTCCTCGCCGGTCTCGTCATCTTCTTCAAAATCAATATCGTCTATTCTTTCAACCTTAGCCTCAGCCAGAGATGTTCTCAGAATATTGTCATGATTATCAAGTACTCTGTCGAGAAGCTTGTGAAGCATTCTGTAAAAATATTCAATCTGACTATCAGGAACTTCTTCAGATATTACAACCGCAGCTAAGCCAAGCTCTTTTTGCGAGCCCGGGACGAACTTTGGATCTGCAACAGGTGGTTTATCAACTGAAAGCTGTGAAGACATTTGATCATCAGGCTGGATCGGCGTGTCCATGCTTTTTTCAATTTCACCACCCATGCCAGAATGACCAGTTCTATTTTCTTTCAGAGAATTAGAAATAAACCTTTCTAATACTGATTTCTTAACAATGACTTCCATGTATCACTCCTGCAATTAAATATTCTACTGTGAGCCTATTTTGTGTTAGCAATGTGACTATATGCATATGCAGTCAACAAGGATACTGTTATGCCTCCCAATATTCCACCAGCGAACCACCATGCGGGTTGCGGACCCGTGTTTTTCCTTAGTTGCTCTGATAGCTCGTCTATTTGCTGCTGCTTAAGATCTACAACAACTGTATATTTTTCTAGACACGAATCAAGAGATGCTTGCTTCAAATCAAGCTGAAACTTATCATATGCCTTCTGCTTCTCAACAGCCTCACCTATCCTTAGATCGCATGCTGCTCTACTATTTTCTAAGTCGATAGCAATTCTAGCTGCAGCAGATGTGCTAAAAAGAGTTCCCGCAAAAGGAGCGGGATCATTTTTCTTTAAGGTTACAATTTGGTCTTCTGCATTAGCCATGGATAGCGGCATAGAGAACATTGCAATTATTAAAAATCTACTTAACATAAATGTCAAACCCAGTCAAACTTGCAAGCTTCTCAGTTATGGCATCAGGATCATCGTGATTTTCCTTAATTATCTTTTTAACTTGCTTCTTTTTCTTTGAGTCAAGCTTCTTTTCTGCTTCAGTGTATTTAGTTTCAACTTCTCGCATAGTGGTTTCTAAAACAACCCTTGCTTTCTCAATTTTCTGAACTTCGTCTTGGTGTGCCTTTTCAATCGCATCAACTTCTTTCTTATGCGACTCATTAATTGCTTCAAGTGCCTTTGCCATTGAATGAACTTTTGATCGCGAAGTGACATAAACTACAGCCAAGACAATGACCCCAAGAATAAGCTTCCAATATTTTTTAATATATGTTTTAGCTTTTCTAAACAAAGCTTTAAGTGCCAATAGCTTAATAGTCATCTAATTAATCCCTAGGACCATGCTTCCACGAGAGTGCAGCATCAATTACTCCCTGGCTGCCAATATAGACAATTGCAATCATTCCCCACGTATCAGACGTAAGGTCAGACCACAACATTAGCGCTGTTGCCGTTAAAAACACGGTAAACTTTCTTGAAATTACTTTTTCAGTAATTCTATCGAGGTAACCCTTGGTCATGTGACTTTCTCCTTGCTCTTTGTTTAGTTAATAAGATCATCATCTTCATCAGCATAAGTGATAAAAATATTTGCTGATTTTGTCTTCTCTGATACACCGGCAGACTTTTTAACATATTCTGACAAAACAACTTGATCGTTTGCCAGATCTGTTACAATTTTAGTTACTTCTAATATTATACATTGATTGTGAAGAGCAATCTGATGTGACTCTTCAATCTTTTTTTCAAGCTCAGCAATTCTAGACTCCCTGTCTTTTATCCCAAATAGCTTTGATATAATTGAAATAAACATATGCCTCTACTTATCCGAAAATCCAATTTCATCTTCTATAGCAGAAAATATAGACTCAGCATCTGACTCAGAAATTTTCTTTATGACTTTGTTCTTCTTTCTGAGCGCAAGGTCATCGAGTATCTCAATCATATCTGCAGACTGATGTGCTATTTTGTTGGCGATTTCTTCAAATATTTCTTGCATTGATAGACCATGCTTAAAACATCTTATCCTTAATTCTGCATGCGTATCCTTGCTAAGTGTAAAATGAACTGATTTCTTAGTATGAAAATCAATATTTGACTTATTGATAGCCATAGTTATTCACTTGCTGCTGGTGAACCGCCGCCGTCACTTCCTCCAAAAGCTCCAATAGCTACAGCCCTTTCATTTTCTTCTCTCTCTTTACCAAGATTGAAGTCAAACTGATTGTTGAGAATATCTATCATCTGATCTATATGCTCCTGGTCATAATTTTCTTCAAGGAATGTGACCGCCCTGTTTATCACAACAGTGGGTACATCGAGCAGTGAATCATGGTTTAGCGCCAGCCTTGCAATACGCTTAGAAAAACTGTCAATATTTAGCTTAGGCTTCCTTAGAGATTCTGCAGGTTCTTCAACATCGATGTCCTTGCTATCAGCAGGTTCGTCTATCTCAACCTCTTCTTCTTCCGCTTGCTCTATGTCTTCAGCTTCGGCTTCCTCTTCCTCCTCATCAACCTGCTCACTAATAATGTCAAGTAAAGAAAAGTTTGCTAATGAGCTTTCAAACATTGACTCATCAGCACCTTTTATAGAGTCTGTCTCAAACTTCAATATTAGAGAGTCAATTTGATCATCAGCTGAATCTCTTGACAACCTTGTAACGTTTGCAGCGTTGTCCATCACATATAGATCTTCAAGCTGCTCGAAGATAATCTTTCTAATTTCTTTAGCTGTTATTCTCATGTGTACACCTATTTTAATGCCCTTGCAATCTTCTCTGCCTTCTCTACTCTCTTTTCAATGACATCCCAGTTAAATTGCTTCATCATTGCAGAAACATATGTCTTAACATTTTTTAAATAATCTCTATAGTACGCATGTTGCCACACATCCATTACAATTACAGGATACGAACCTATGGGAATATTTAAGCTGTGAAGATCAATTACACAATTTTGATATCTCTGTAGAAATACATTATAGACTGTAACAGCCCAGCCGCATCTAGATGCCATACAGCATGCTATAAAATCTCGCTGCCAGTCATCAAAGGTTCCGAAATCTCTGGAGAGGCGCATGTATGAGAGAGAATCCATTTTTATTTCACTGTGTAAGTCACTGATGTTCGCAAAATAAAGCTCATGGAGAAAGACAGCGTTTTGATTGAAGGCTTCATCAATCTTAAGTGACCTATACTCAGAGCTGTTAGAGTTCGCATCTTCTCTGCTGGCTGTATCAAGCTTTGCGCTAATCTCATTTAGATCTTTAACGTAAGTATCGTAAAGCTCAATGTGATTTTTCTTGTTTGCCGTGCTTAACATCTCTGTCTTTAAGTCAAAATGCTTTACCTGTGCAACAAAAGCTTCGTTTATTGTTTCAGTCTCTTCTAGCTTTAAGCTTTCTCTAATATTGTCAGCTAGATCTTTGTTTGTGAAATTTTTCATTTTTCTTCCTATAGGCGTGAATAATCTTTTTTAATTTCAGAAGCTGAGATTTTTATAAATTTACCATTTGGTTTTTTGCAAACTACAAAATCTTTACCATCAATTTTCATAAGTTTTGTGACAGTGTAAACTAGACCAGATTTATCATGCTTAATTTTTAAACCCTTGGACAGCAGAGGCTTCTTGTTCTTTCCGCTTCCTGAAAACATTACGAGCTTCTCAATTAAGTTGTCAACAACTCTGCTGTGCTCTTTGTAAACTATTCTTTCAATGTCAGTCTTTGTAAGCTTTTTACGCACAATTATTCTCGCTCTTGTAGAATTAATTATCTAATAGAAGAGAACTTTTTCACATCAATTCCTGACTCTGTAAGCAACTTTATTCCACTATCATCTCTGTATGCCTCATCGTAGACAACTTTTTCAACGCCTGAGTTTATTATTGCCTTTGCACACATCCTACACGGGCTAAGGGTAACATACATAGTTTTACCCTTGGGATTGTTATAGTCCATCTTTAAAAGACAATTTATTTCTGCATGAAGCATGCCTGATTCACCAGGCAGTGTTGATTCAACTTCATTAGGTCCGCCAGAATAATTGCCATTATAGCCAACAGCCAGCACCTGGGTGTTATCTTCGGTAACAACAATTGCACCTACTCGATGTCTCGGGTCGTACGATCTACGAGATATTGAATGCGCAAACTCCATCCAAACTGTATGCCACTCAGGTCGATTTGCTTCCACTTAAAATCTCTTTAGGGGTTATGTCAAGTGCAGATCCAACCTCT